>Ga0265299_10000137_pt1 | contig 99052 bp, 98 predicted proteins | sample AusTroGonzalo_MG_4_FD_193485 | JGI IMG/M metagenome (GOLD analysis project Ga0265299, IMG submission 193485) | Bovine rumen microbial communities from tropical cattle in Woodstock, Queensland, Australia - Gonzalo_02 | ecosystem: Host-associated > Mammals > Digestive system > Stomach > Rumen ... | reverse complement strand
AAGATAATTAGTCTTTATAAAATTATAACAATGAAATGTGTATAGATGTTAACCTTTCAATGCTATTTGTTTACTTTGAAGTTAATGTATTTCCTGATGTAAGGAGGAAATATGAAAGAAGTAGACGGATACAATATTAGTAATCAAGAATTTAAAAAATTAAGCAAATGGGCAGAAGATATTTATAACATAGTAATTGTGGTTGATTACTTTGTAAGTAATCAACCGGAGATTGAAGAATGCTACAATCTTGCTCCCGTTATTAAAAATTTAAGAAATAACGCAGATTTACTAAATGCATTTTTTATTGATAATGAGAACAAAAAATTGCTTTAATTTTGCTCCATTTTGGACTAGGTAAAGCTCAAGTAGAGAATTTGGCGAGAATTTTGCATTAAAAAACAGAGAATTATAATTAAATTAATTCTCTGTTTTAATTAAATCGCTATATTGCCCCGTGTTTGCGGGATTCTTTGTTAGAGAGTTTGGTCTTACTCTTTAATTTAAGACTAAATGGTGGAGACGGTGAGAATCGAACTCACGTCCGAAACGGAAATAAGCGTACATCTACGAGTGTAGGTCTGTTATTCTCGTCGGTATTGCGGCACGAACCAATTCCCTGCATACCGATAAAGCATTTTATACTCTGCCGAGTTCGGTTGTTGTCTTAGACGCACTCACAACCATCATACGCCGCAACTTGCATAATTTCCTCTGCACGGCGGCAAGCTGGCTATACAGAGGTGACTCTGCCTGTACTAGGCAGCAAGAGCTGCTGCTCTTGAGAAGTCTGCTTTGATTACGTTGTTAGCGTTTCTCAATTTTGCTCGTTGATAATCCGGAACAGCGCCGGAACCCGCAGCACGATTACATCAATCGTCCCGTCAAATCCATAGCGTCCCCATGGCAATTTTTATTTTCACTGTACTTTATATATCTGCAAAGGCATGCCTCTATGCTTTCGCAACATATACACCTTTTGCATTCATCGTATATGTTAAGTATTATAACAAATTTTTCAAAATTCGTAAACCCTTATGACTGCTTATTTTGAGTTTTGTAAATAATACTATAGTATTAGTACAGCAGGGTAACATTTTTTTTGTATTTGTGATATAACAAAAATAATAAATCCTATTTAATCAGGTATTTCATATATAATTTACAATTTAATTACTAACAGGAGGACATTAAATGTCAATCGGACAATTTGTATTTATGCTTCACAGCCACTTACCGTATTACAGAAAAGCAGGTATGTGGCCGTTTGGAGAAGAAAATTTATACGAATGTATGTGTGAAACATACGTTCCGCTTCTTAATGCAATCTCGGAATTATATGAAGAAGAAGGCATTAAGGCAAAATTAACGGTAGGTATTACACCTATTCTCGCAGAACAGTTAATTGATGAACATCTGCAAAACGGTTTTGTTGAATATTTAGATTCGAGAATTAAGCAGGTTTCGGAAGATTTGGAAAGATATCCCAATCCCAACGTTGCAAATTCCCAGCATTTAAAATATCTTGCAAAATACTATTTTGACTGGTTCAACCACATTAAAGACAGTTTTGTAAACAAATACCACAAAGATTTAATCGGTGCATTCAGGAAATATCAGGACCTTGGCTGCATAGAGATAACTACATCAGGAGCAACTCACGGATTTTCACCGTTACTTGCTACCGATGCAAACCTGAACGCACAATTCAGTGTAGGTTCACAAACCACAAAAAGATTATTCGGTAAAAAAGCAAAAGGATGCTGGCTGCCCGAATGTGCTTACAGACAAGGTTATGAATATGTCGGAAAAGACGGACAAAAGAAATGGCGTCCCGCTATTGAATTAACTCTTCAAAACAATGATATTGAGTATTTCTTTACAGAATCTCACGTTATTGAAGGCGGAAGTTCAATAGGTAACAGACGTGTTGTCGGTGTTTACGGAAACATTGAGTACATTCCTCTTCCGGAAAGAGAACCGACAGGCTATGATACTTATGCTGCATACTGGCTCCCCGATGCACAGGTTGCGGTTATGGGAAGAAACGAAAGAGCAGGCTATCAGGTTTGGTCAGCCGCTGACGGTTATCCCGGTGACGGATGTTACCGTGAATTCCACAAAAAAGATGACAAATCAGGCATGCATTACTGGAGAATAACTTCACCGACAGCAGGCTTAGGTGAAAAAATGCTTTACGACCCCGTACTCGCAATGTCACAGGTAAATCTTAATTCAGACCACTACACCACATTGGTTTACCATTTGCTCAACGATTACAAAAATGCAAAGGGCAAAGAAGGTCTGGTAATGGTATCATTTGATACGGAATTATTCGGACACTGGTGGTTTGAGGGTGTTGAATTCATAAAACAGGTGGTAAGAAAACTAAATAAATATTTACCCGATGTTGAAATGATGACCGCAGGCGAATACATTGAAAAACACCCGCCGAAAGAAGCAATCCAAATTCCGGAAAGCTCTTGGGGACAAGGCGGACACTTCTATGTATGGCAAAATCACTTAACAGAATGGATGTGGCCGATTATACACGGTTGTGAAAAGAGAATGTCAGCAATCGCAGACGAATACGACAAAGTACCTGACAGCAAGCTTATGCAAAGAGCTTTAGCTCAGCTTGCAAGAGAAAACTTGTTGCTGCAAAGTTCAGACTGGCCGTTCCTTATCACAACATGGCAGGCTAAAGATTATGCAACCGAAAGATTTAACGAACACGTTCACAGATTTGAACTGATTGCTGATATGATTGAATCAGGCTGCATAAATGAAGAAAAACTTGCCGAAATTGAAGATATTGACAACTGTTTTGCAGACGTAAATTACAGAGTTTACAAAACAATCCCCGAAGGAAAATATCCTCAGGATGCGGAAAAAGTACAATTAATTAAGTAATCAAAAGGCTAATCAACGCAAAAAGGAACTCAAAAGAGTTCCTTTTTATTTTGTAAAATTAACCTTTAACAGCACCGTCATTATGTCCCGATATAAAATATCTCTGCATGAACAAGAAAAATATAATTATCGGAATTATTGAAATAATAGAACCAGCGGCGATATATCTCCAGTTTGAACTAAACATTCCCTGCAAATCATTTATTCCGACAGGTAATGTGTACAATGATTTATCCGTCAAAATTATACTTGGCCACAGAAATTCTCCCCAAGAACCTATGAAAGTAAAAACCGCAAGAACTGCGCAAGTGGGAGCAACGCAAGGAAGCAAAATTTTACTCCAAATTTGAAAGATATTGCAGCCATCAGCAAAAGCGGCCTCTTCAAGTTCTTTCGGAACCAAAAGAAAAGCCTGCCTCATCAGAAAGATGCCAAAAGCATTTACTGCAAAGGGCAAAATAAGACCTGTATAACCCGCCGTACTTGAAACTGTATCAATTAAACGTAATTTAAGAATTATCAGATAAATCGGAAGCATAATTGCCTGAAAAGGAACCATAATTGTAGCCAAAATAAGATAAAAAACAAAACTTTTCCCTTTAAAACTCATTCTCGCAAGCGGGTATGCCGCAAGCGCCGAAAAAATGACATTCAGAATTACCGTAAAAACAGCAACTATTAAACTGTTTAGAAAATATGAGATAAACGGAATTTGTTTCCAAACACCTGAAAAGTTTTCCCAGGTGATATTTTGCGGAATAAAAACAGGCGGATATTGAAAAATATTTTCAGAAGCACCTTTTAATGCAGTTGAAATAAGCCAGAGAAAAGGAAATATTGAAATTATCGAAACAAAAATCAATATCAGATGAGTTAAAAAACCTTTTAAATTTTTACTCATAACTCGTATTTTTTCCTTTCAAAGACCAGAATATTAATAATCGAATAAGCCATTACGAGAAGAAGAAGAACAACAGACGCCGCAGATGACATCGACAGGTCGAGATTTTCAAATGCACGCTCGTAAATGTAATATACTATTGTTTTTGTAGCATTCAGAGGACCACCACGGGTCATAACGTATATTTCAGCAAAAACTTTCAGGGCAGAAATAGAAGAAACAGTAACTACAAGGGCAATTGTCGGCATTAAATACGGAATTGTGACATTTAAATGTTTTTGAAATAAATTTGCACCGTCAACATCGGCAGCCTCAAGCAAATCTTTTGGCGCACCCATTAATGCCGAAAGATAAATCATCATATAATAACCTATTCCCTTGTAAATAGTGACTAAAATTACCGACCAAATAGCAACATTCGGCGAAGTCAGCCAGTCAATGCGGGAAAAACCGAAAACTTCTGCAATATAATTTAAAATCCCCTCAGAAGCATAAAGCCATTTAAAAGCAATTGCAACAACTACAATAGAAACAATAACCGGAAGATAAATTAAAACCTTATATAAATTCACACATTTTATTTTTTGATTGATTAATATGGCAAGAATAAGCGGTATTGTAGCCAGAACAGGAACTGCACCGAATAAATATAAAAAAGTATTTATAATAACCTTATAAAATTCTTTTGAATGAAATAATGCAATATAATTATCAAGACCTGCAAACTGAGAATTATAAATATCTGAAGAATAATCTCTGAAACTTAATATAACGGTTTGAGCAAAGGGCAGAAAGAAAAAAACCGTTAATACAACGATTGCAGGCAATAAAAATAAATATGGAACGTGTTTACCGTAAAATCTGTACATTTTAGAATTATAAAATTTGAAAAAAGTTTAGTCAATTTGTAAATAAGAATTAAAAAAATCGGTTCATAAAATTATGAACCGAAGAATAGAAATACTCTCTCATAAGAAGCTTATACAGATTGATTTTCTTCCGCTTCTTCTTCACCGAAAATTTCTTGCGTAACTTTTGAAACATCAGCTTCTTTACCTGCAAGCTTCATTTCTCTGAGTTCTTTGATTTTTTCCGGTGTTAAAACTTTTAATGTCATAACTCCGTTTGATTCGTTTGTAAGAGTTTCGTTGATTTCAACGGGGTATGAATCGTAAGAGCTTGAAATTTCACCGTCAACTATTTTTTGTTCGACAAACTCAATATGTTTTTGAACTTTGATAGGATATTCCGGATGAATTTTTAACCATTGTGCATACGACATGCTTCCTCTCGGATTGTTGCACAATGCACATTCACCGAGGTAATTGCTTGTATCATTAGGACCGCCCAAAGAATGAGGATGTACATGTTCTGCCGTATGAAGTGCGCCTTTTAACAACTTTTCCATTAATTTTTCATTTGTATCAGGTGCCTTTCTGCCTGTAATTAACTGTTCAATGGGAGAATAACCCTCAGGTAAATTCATTGCCGTATCAAGAACTGTTTCCCATTGTTTTTTTGACATGTCACCTTCAAAATTTTTAAGTTGTTCCGTAAAATGAACTCTTGAAATTTTTCCCTGTTGAACGTTAACCGTTTCGTCAGCAACTAGTTGGGAAATTGGATTTTCTTCTGAGCCGTATACATTTTGGGCAGCTGCTGAAACCCTGTTCAAAACATTAACACAATAATTTTGAACTCTTTGGGGCAGGTCATCTTCAATTATTCTCAAAGCACCCATAGCATCAAGGTTTTCATCTTTTCTTGCCTCTTCTGAAATCAAAGAAGCGAGAACTCTTGGTGCTGCACGAAAATAATCTATATTGTTATCAATTTTATCCGCAAGTTCGGAACCGCTCAAAGAAGCAAAAGAATTAACAACATTAGGCATTTCTCTGCCTCTAATCATTCTGTCACCGCAGCAGCAGCAAGGAACGTCATCTATTTGCTTAACTTCAAATTCTTTTGTTTCGCAATAATGTCCGAAAGAAAGCGCCTGTGCCCCGAGAAAATAAGATTTTAAAGCATTACCGGAAGACAATTCGGTCTGTTTAGCTTCGCTCTGAGCAATAGGATTTGTAACCTTTTTATCAGGCATTTTGCCTTGAAAATAAGTCTGATTTAATACACTAACAGGACTGATAACCATAATAAAACACTTTCTGACACACACTGATACTGAATTAAAACCACTAAAAAAAATAATTGTCATACTTATCGGGAAACGAACAATTTCTTTACAAAAATTAACAAAATTAATCAAAATTAAAATATTTGCAATACTTTAGGTAAAAAGATAGAATATAAATGCAAAACAATATAATAAAGGAGAATTTTTATGAAAAAAATGATTAAAGTATTAGCAGTTACAATTTGTTTTATATTTACTCTTTTACATTGCCCGAATGTTCAGGCAGCAAGTGTAAAATATGCTACGGTAGATGTTCAGAAAGTAGTTACATCTTCTAAACAGGTTAATGCCCTAAAAGCAGAACAAAATGCAAAAATGAGAGAGCTTTCAGCATTTGTTCAAAAAGCAAACAAGCAGCTTTCAGATACAACCGACCCAAAGAAAAAAGAAGAACTTGAAAAGAAGTTAAATGCAGAATTGAATGCTAAAAAAGCAAAAATGGATAAGTCTTATGCAGAAAAACTTGAAGCAATCGACAAGAATATCTCAAATGTCATTTCCAATATAGCAAAACAAAAGGGATATGAATTAGTTCTTACAAAAGGTGTTGTTTTATACGGAACCGGTACTGATATCACAAACGATGTAATTCAGCTCGTAAAATAAACTATTATTTGACAAAAACCAAAAAATAAAAACCTTTCAGCTTGTTTGAAAGGTTTTTTATTTAAATTTCTTGCCAAATTTATCATATATTTTTTCGGGATGTGCAGAATTTGAAAGAACAATTTCCATATATTCATTCTTATCAATATCAACTCCCATATTTTTTATGCTTTTTATTTTATTTTTGTTAAATTTAGATTTTTCCATGTAAAAGTTTTTTCAATAAATTGCCGTCACTGCTTGTTATAATATCATATTTATTTGAAAAAGGATATCCGTCTGCAAAAGAAAGAAATAATATCCCGCCAAGAAGAATATATAACAAAAAGCCGTTTAAAATAGTACAGTCAGAAATACAGATAAACAAAAATAATCCCGCAAAAGTCCAGAAATACCAACCTGAAATATTTAAATCATGCAAACGTTTTACTGTCAAAAAGCCAAAAACAACTGCTGACCAAAACTGAAACAGCATAAATACCGAAGAAAAGAGAACCAAAAAAGCAAACGGAAATACAGAAAGCTCACCGCTTCCCGAAATTTCAAATGTTGCAAAATTTATATTGATATTAAAAGTTGAAATATAAAAGCCGAAACATATTGAAGCTAAAATAAAAGAAACAATTATCCAATGCACTATAAATTTCTGATATTCTTTTTTCGTTGTGCGTCCGCGCAGCGAAAATAAAGTCATTGAATTATAAAATTCAATAAGCATAATTACTCCTTTTATATTTATCAAACCATCAGACACAAATATAGTACCCAATTAAAAAAATTTATCACAAGTTAAAACACTAATAGTGTTTTAACTTCAATATCAATAATTTTAAGACAAACAACACTATTAGTGTTACAAAAATTACATTTCTCGTGAAGCCGCTTTAAATCTTGATATCGCAACGGCTAAAGCTTTGTCTTTATCCTGAATTTCTTTCAATACCTTAGGATTAACCGTTCTTGCTTCTTCTTTTTCCTTTTCGGATTTTGCAAGGGCAATATCGATATCGTTCCCGTTTTCAGCATCTTCCGATAAAATAACTGCTTCATTATTCATGAATTGAAAAATTCCGCCTATTGTAGAAAAATATATATCCTCGTTATTATTTACAATTTTGGTAACACCAATGGCAAGAGCAGACATAAAGGGTATATGGTCAGGCAAAATACCGAATGAACCTTTCAGACCCTTTGCATAGATTTCATCGGCTTCGCCGTCAAAAACGACTTTTTCATGAGTAATTATTTTTACTTTTATTTTTTTATCAGACATTTATACCGCCATTATTTCATTTGTTCTGCTTTTTTGAGAACATCCTCAATTGTACCGGTCATATAGAAAGCCTGTTCGGGCACATCATCGTGTTTACCCTCAATAATTTCTTTAAATCCGCGGATAGTATCTTCAAGCTTTACGTAAGCTCCGGGGACACCGGAGAACTGTTCCGCAACGTAGAAAGGCTGGGATAAGAATTTTTGAATTTTTCTTGCTCTGTTGACGATTTCTTTTTCTTCATCACCCAATTCATCCATACCGAGAATTGCGATAATATCCTGTAATTCCTTATATTTCTGAAGAATTTCAAGAACTTTTCTTGCGGTGTTGTAATGTTCTTCACCGATTATATTCGGATCGAGAACACGACTGTTTGATTCAAGCGGGTCAACAGCCGGATACAAACCGAGAGAAGCAATTTGTCTTGATAATACCGTTGAAGCATCAAGGTGCGAGAATGTTGTTGCAGGAGCGGGGTCAGTCAGGTCGTCTGCAGGAACATAAATCGCCTGAACAGAAGTAACCGAACCGTCTTTTGTTGATGTAATTCTTTCCTGAAGTTCACCGACTTCATTTGCAAGAGTGGGCTGATAACCTACCGCCGACGGCATACGTCCGAGAAGTGCAGAAACTTCGGAACCAGCCTGAACGAAACGGAAAATATTATCAATAAACAATAAAACGTCTTGTTTTGAATAATCACGGAAATATTCCGCAACCGTAAGAGCGGACAAACCGACTCTCATTCTTGCTCCGGGAGGTTCGTTCATTTGACCGTAAACAAGAGCAACCTTGTCTATTACACCCGATTCCTTAAATTCGTTCCAAAGGTCGTTACCCTCACGTGTTCTTTCGCCTACGCCACCGAAAACAGACACACCGTCGTGAGCCATTGCAATATTATGTATCAATTCTTGTATAAGAACGGTTTTTCCGACACCAGCACCGCCAAACAAACCGATTTTCCCGCCTTTTTGATACGGTTGAATTAAGTCAATTGCCTTAATTCCTGTTTCAAGAATCTGTACTTCCGTATTTTGCTCGATTAATGTCGGTGACTCTCTGTGAATAGGTAATTTTGTTTCAGCATTTATATCACCCGCATTATCCACCGCATCGCCGAGTACATTCATTATTCTTCCCAAAACGGGTTTCCCGACGGGAACCATAATCGGATTTTTTGTATTTGTTGCTTTCATACCTCTTCTGAGTCCGTCAGTTGAGGACATTGCAACCGAGCGGATACGGTTTTCACCGAGGTGCTGCTGAACCTCAGCAATGACCTTTGTTCCGTTATCAGAATATATTTCTATCGCATCATATATCTCAGGCAGCTCTCCTGCTTTAAATTCTACGTCTATTACAGGTCCTATAACCTGTGTGATTAAACCTTCATTTTCGGTTAATATTGTCATGACACACCCTCTTTTTATCTTTTTTTTATTATAACTCAAAAAAATATTTTGTATTTATAAAAAATTCAGAATAAACAAAAAGTAAATACTGTCAGGCATTTTTGGGTTGTTCGGTTTTATTTACATTTCTATAATGTTTGACAATGAATTTTACAAAAATCTTAAAAAGCCGTCATTTGTGCCAAAGGCAATCGTATTCAAAATTGTTTGGCCGATACTTTATATTCTGATGTTTTGTTCGTTTTTTACCATAATTTCAAAAGAATCAAGTTTTATAAAGAAAATATCATTAATTTTATTTATTATTCAATTATTTCTGAATATCATCTGGAGTCCAGTATTTTTCGCATTAAAAAAAATAAAACGAGCATTTGTTATTGCCGTATTAATGACGGTTTTTGCGGGAATAACTGCATATTTATTTTACAAAATATCAAAAATGGCAGGTTTATTATTTATCCCTTATATTATATGGCTGATTTTTGCATGTGTTTTAAATTATAAATTTTTAAAATTAAATTCTGAACAATAAAAAAGGCTGCCCGCCAGGACAACCTTTTTATATTGTTTTCTTGGTTATTTAAGTCTGTCTTTCATTTTATCAATGTTTGTACGGTTTTTGAACCAAACGTCATTTGCTCCGTAAGTTTCACCGTCAGCTGACGTATATGTACCCTGTTGTCTGTGTTGTACATCACCGTTAGCATCAACTTCATCGTATTCATCGACATTAATTGAAGCAACGTGAGCCAAGTCTTCAAGCTCTGTAACATTGCTGCCGCTGATAAAGCCGAGGTCTACACCAACGGTACTCAATGCAGCTTTTAAGTTTTGGAGGTTGACTTCGCCGTTGTTCAGACATTTAATACCTGTATACTGTTCTGCTTCCTGTGCAATCATCTTCAATGCTTCAAAACCGTTTGCGGCATTAAGTTTCTGACCTGTGAACGGGCTGACTGTCTGGTCACCGAATACTTCAGAACCGTCAATAGCACCGCTCTTGTTTTTGTCACTCATTGCAAGCATTTTATCGCCGTCTGATGCATAACCGTCACCGACTCCGTTTCCGTCAACGTCAACTCCATCGCCCGACTTAGCCGAAACTTTTCCGTCTTTGTTAAAGTCAACAACAATCGGTGATGTATAGGTATTTGCAATATTCGTACCGAAGTTGAAAGTTCTGCCTCTGACAGTTTCTACTTCTCTTTCGATGTTTATATCCCCGTATACTCTGCCGGAATCAACGGTTACAAAGTGATTTTTGAAGTTTTTGGAGTTGATATCAACATCACCGGTAGAAGTAATGTTTATATAGTTTGATTTACCACTGCCCGTTTTAATATTAACTTCTTTAGCTCCGTTAAATTCGTAAATATCTCTTGTAGCAACTTCATGAATGATTTGATTTTGTTCGGTATAGCTGCTTTGAGTATATTGTTTTGTAGCAACACATTCGCTGAAGCCGTAGACTCTGCCGTTAACCTTAAACTGACCTCTTGATGAAGAACCGGCAATAAGACCTCTTGTGTGGAGGTAACCGCCGTCTTCAGTACCGCCGGCATCAACTTTACAAATAATGTATTTGGGAGTTCCGTCAGCATTTTTCTGCGTTACTGACTGCATTATCGAATACAGAGGAACACCTTTTTTGTATTCTTTGTTTAATTCGCCGCTGTCATACAATTGTTCAAGTACAGTCATATTTACTTTATCAAGATTGTATGTTTTCTGTATTTTATTCAGGAAGCTTTGTTTATCCATTTTTGCAGAAGTCAAATCATATAAAGTTTCTGATGATTTTAACGTACTTGCTTCAAGTGCATCTTCTGCGTACTGACCGTAATTAATATTCAGCAGTCTTGTATCTTCAGATAAATCACCTCTGCTGATTAACTTATCCATTGTTGTAATGTCATTACTACCGTTTCCGACGGTAATATCAGCTTTATTATCTGCCCAGAAACCAACAATGTGATCACCTTTGCCCATTTTTATTTCAACGTCTTTTGCAATTGCATAAGCCAAATCGTTACCATCGCCGGTATTAATTTTCACTTTTCCCTGTTTACCGGAGTCCGCTGTTGTCAGGACAAGGTCCCCATCTTTCGACGAATCCCAGTCCAACGAAGCATTCTTATCAAGTTCAATATCTACGTCATTTCCGAGTACTTCAACCGCTTGATTACCCGTACCCGTTTTAATATTGACATTATCACCACGTACCGAAATCTGAGCATCACCCGTTCCCAGATTAATGTTTACATTCTTGGCTTTTTTTCCGTTGTACTCGCCATTGCTGTTCTTCAGAGCGTCAATTAAACCCATGCTTATCTCCTTATATTGATGTGTGAAAATTAACCGATTTAAAAATACAATCGTACATATTAATATAAAACCGTACGATGTAAAATTCATGCCATGTTCCCAACTTTTTGTAACAGATTGTTACGAAAAAGTTGTTTAATACTTATCTTTTTATATCAGATTTTTTCTATCCTCATTTCGCAATTTTTACAATCGAACTTCAGGGCGTACTTCACCCTTTTTTCGTCTACCAGATAATAATCGGCAGAATTTCCCGAAACTTTAAAATATTTCGGGCATAAGCCGAGAGTGTATTTTATACAGTGTTTTGCGGTCATAAGAGTTTTTTGTTTCAGGGATATTCCCGACTCTGCTGCATGCTCACAAACATCAGAACCGCATTGCCTGTAAAAATCCTCTGCCTTAGAATTTAATACATTATATGAATAATCAAGTTCTTTATACGGGTATTGGGGATATTTCAAAACCCTCTCACAAACATCACGTTTAACACTTGTTTTATACTCTGATTTCAGTTTTTCAAGAGCATTTCTTCTGATATTATTCAGTGTTTTTACGGGAATAAAAAACTCCGTAGTATTAATTTTTAAGTCAGTTATAAGAAATTCCGTTTCACCCGTTTTTAACATTTGTTTTCTGATTGTTTCTTCCATTTTTTCAGGATTTAAAGCCTTTTCAAAATCGGAATTTTCAATATATTCAACAGTTATACCGAGTTCACCTGTTAATTTTAATGAAATTTTGTCGGGATAAATTTTTAAATCTGCCGAAACATCAATTTTTCTTTTCGGAGTTTGGTTTTGAAGAAGCTGATTAAAATTTTTATCAAAATTTCTGTATATTTTAGTTCCAACAGTAATATTTTCCATTGAATTCGGAATAATTTTTTTCCCGTCCGCAATTTTGACAAGCGTACCGCACAACTCATTTTCTTTTGACAAAAAGCAAATTCCGTCAGAATTGTTCAAAATATCCTTATCCAAAATAAAACTGTCCCTAAAAACTTTTTTCACCGTTCCGGCAAATTCACCCACAGATTTTGAATAATTCAGGGAACAGAAATTTTTTCTTTTGCCGTCGATATAAAAATCCGTAAATCCTCTGTTAAAAGACTTATTCAAATCGGGTTCAAAATTAATATAAGATTTTCCTATTGATGCTTTTTCCAAATTCATATCATGCAAAACTTCATCAATTTTTTTTCGGTAATAAGAAACAACATTTGTTACATAGGTTTCATCTTTGAGTCGTCCTTCAATTTTAAACGAAGTAACTCCTGCTTCTATCAAATCCTTTATACGGTTTGATAAATTCAAATCTTTTAAACTCAGTAAATATTTATCTTTTACAAGTAAATTACCGTCAGAGTCAACAAGAGAATATTTTTTTCTGCACGGCTGCGCACATTCACCCCTGTTTGCGCTTCTGCCGCCTATTGCATAACTCAGGTAGCACTGTCCGCTGTACGAAACACACAATGCTCCATGAATAAAGGTTTCCACTTCTATGCTTGAATTATCCGTTATGTTTTTTATTTGGGAAAGCGAAAATTCCCTCGGCAGAATAACCCTTTTCACTCCGGCATTTTCAAGAAACTTAATTTTTTCGGGGGTATTGTTATGACACTGTGTGCTTGCAAAAATCGGAACAGGGGGAAGCTGAACATTCAAAAGAGCCATATCCTGGACTATTATTCCCGAAACTCCGGTATTGTAAAGCTTATAAATCGTTTTTACAACATCTGGAAGCTCTTCATCAGAGTATATTGTATTTAAGGTTACATAAATTTTTGCCCTGTACAAATCGGCGAAATCAACTAATTCTTTTATATCTTCAAGGGAATTACCCGCCTGTTTTCTTGCTCCGAATTTCAAAAAACCGATATAAACAGCATCAGCACCCGATAAAATCGCCAGTTTTCCTGTTTTAAGGTCTTTGGCGGGAGCAAGAAGTTCTGTTTTTTGATTTTTTTTCATCATTTTGCGGAAATTTTATTCTGAATACCCTGTTTAATTTCAAGAGCATCGGCACCGAGATGCGCAAGAACTTTTGATGCAAGAGAATCCGGATGTTCAACAATTGCCCTTAAGAGGTGTTCCGAATATATTTTCGTTTTTCTTTCCTTTTTGGCAAATTTCCATGCCAATTCCAAAACAGATTTTGCCCTCGGAGTAAATGTGATTTCTTTTTCATTATAGTCATCTACCACACCGAGCAGTTTTTCTGTTTCGTTCCTCATATCGGCAACCGTAATTCCGAGGTCTTTCAGAACCGAATAGCCGACGCCCGAACCCTGAAGCATAATACCTATCAGAATAAGTTCTGTTCCGACCGTATTTTTGCCCAATCGCCTTGCCTCCTGTTTTGCAAACCTTAAAATAACGGGAGTTTCGTTCATTTGCTTTTCGAGAGGTCTTAAAATCTGTTCTGAAAGTTCAAGATTTGTGTTCAGTTCCTGCAAAATATTGTATGCAATACCTTTTTTCGCTTTTAAAATACCAAGAACAATGTGTTCGGGAAGAACAGATGTACTTCCGAGTTCTCTCGCGGTTTCTGAAGCCCAGACAAGCGAAACAAGCGCATTCGGTGTAAAAATTATCTGTTTGTCCTCATATTCGGCAAGCCTTGATTTTACCTGTTTCAGTTTTTCAGAGAAATTTTCAAGCGTTATTCCGGATTTTTTTAGTATCTCAGCCAAATCTCCGTCTGTATCTTCAAGAATTGAGAGCATTATCTGCTCAGTTCCGAGAATTTCATATTCCGAGGTAGTAAGCTTTGCGACCGCACGGCTGAAAACCGACGATGCCTCGGGGTCTTTGACAAGAGATAAAATATGATTGTATTTATCGTCATTTTCTTTCTGTTCAAAACCCTCTGGGTGTTTTTCTCTGTGCTTCGACTTCTTTTCGAGAATCTGTTTCATCATGTCAAAAGTCTTTTTGGAATTAAAATTCAGCATCTCAAAAACTTTATCGAGTCCCGAAATTTTTTCAAACAAAAGCGCATAAAAAAGATGTTCGGGACGAACAAAACTTGTTCCGGACAACTTTGTAAGCTCTGAAGCTTTTATGAAAACTTTTTTTATTTTGTCGCTGAAAGCGACACTTACTGCCGGCGATGAAAGCTCTTTATCTTTTAATTTTTCGACAATCGCAGCTTTTATGTCGTCGGGTGAAATATTATTCATTTTTAATATTTTAGCACCGAGTTCGCTGTTTCTTTTGCTGAACACCCACAACAAATGCTCGGGATATATTTTTTTGTGACCGAGTTCGATTGCTGCAATTTGTGATTCTTTAACCGCTATTATTGCTTTTTCCGTAAATTTTTGAAACAAAAGAAATACCTTTAAATATCTGATTAACTACATTTTAAAGCAAAAAAACGAATTTGTCACCACATCAGCAAAAAATAAAGAAAAAACTTAATGAAGATAGTCCATATTGTTATGTTTGATAATATATCCGGCACAACCCCATCCATTGCTGTTTTTATTGCAATCATTATTCATATCCGGATAAACACCGTTAACCGTTACTGCATAACGGAATACATCTTTACCAAAAGTATTCGGTTTTTTTATTCCGTTTACATCATACCAAAACATAGCGCAAATATTGTTTACACCCGCCCCCGCATCGGAATCTGCACACCTGCCTCCTATTGCCGTTCTGAGCCACATTACGCTTCCGTCAGCCAAAATAAATTTATAGTAGTAATGAGAGGTACTAATATTAAAATTAATATCCCACTTATTGCCTTTCAACAAATAAACCCCATCACTTTGATAACAATCATGCCCAAAACCACAATCTTTAACAATAGAAAAATAAGGTTTTACATAGTTCCAAAATTTTTCAGCATTTTCGGCTGTTGCGCCATCGCTAAAATCCCAGCCCTCAATCGAGCCGTTTTGAGCTTCGGCAAGTTTTTTTGCCTGACCGAGAATACTCAAGCCTTTTTTAACCTTTGCAACCGTTGAGCTTTCAACATAAGTATTTATAACTGTTGGTATAGTAAATGCCGCCACAACACCGACAATCACAAGAGTCATAAGCACTTCTGCAAGCGTAAAGCCGCTTTTGGATATTTCAAATTTGCGCCGTAATTTTTCCATGTTTTTAGTATAACATATTTTAAAAACAGAAACTGGCGCACCACCGCTTCTATTCTATTCTATTAGAGAGCCTATGCCTATTGGGTTTTGGTGTCAATATATTTTTGTAAAATTATTGTAACATGTCTATTTTTGTAATATTTTGTAATGTTTAAATATATTTTACTGTCATTGAATAATAAAACCGTCAGGCACAGCCGTAACACTTGTTACGCAAAACAAACTGTGTATATCAGGTACAAAACGTAAGGTATTCCCGAAAACAAAAAGACCTTTGCAGAGAAACATTTTGGCTTCAATGTGCCTAAAATGAGTATAAATAAAGCCAAATAGACAGAGCAGACATTTACGGCTGCCTCCCGAGAGAATGTCCAGTCCGTAAAAAATATTCCCGCAGCCATCGGAATACATGCCTGAAAGACCATTGCCCCCGATATATTTCCGACTGCAAGAACATCTTTTTTGTTGATACTCCACAATATGGCATTAAAAGTTTCAGGCAGCTCTGTTGCGACAGGTGCAAGGAAAAGACTTACAATCATTGCCGAAATCCCTAAAATTCCCGAGATTTCTTTTATATTTTCAACAAACAAATGAGAGGAAAGCACCAGTCCCGCAACAGAAACAAAAAACTGAAAAAACAGCAGGTACAGAAAATATTTTTCATTAACTTTAAAAATTTTTGAAAATTTCAGGGGTTCAACTTCATTTTCACAATAATCGCCGTCACACGAGAATTTTTTCACTGTACGTACTGCATACACGAGATAGAACAACAAAAGCAGGCAGCCTATGAGTATTTTTACGGTAAAAAACGGAATAAACGCTGCCGAAACGCCGACTGTATATGCCGCCGCAAAAAACTTTAAATCTCTTTTATAATGATTTATGTCAATACAAATGGTATCTGTACGTTTTTTCAAAAAATACATAACCAAAACGGTAACACCGACAATAAAAAAAGACAGTGTCGAAAGCAGAAACGGAGAACCAAGCACAGCACCCCTGCCAATATCTTTTCCGATACTGATTTCAGAACCCGTAATATAAGCTCCGAAAACAGCAATTAGAGGTAAAATCGTTTCAGGCAGAGCTGTTCCGAATGCCGCAAAAATACTTCCCAATGCTCCGTCTTTAATTTTAAAATATTTTCCCAGATTTTCAACAGCATTTGTAAAGATTTCACAAAAAAAAGTAATAAGAAATAATAATAACAATGTAGATAATATTAAAATCAAATTCATGACTTTTCCTTTTGTGATAAACTGTAAAAAATAATAATATAAGAATACAAATTTATGAACAATAAACTTTCCGAAATAATAAATATTATTAAAAATTCAGAAAATATATTAATCGTCACCCATGTAAATCCTGACGGTGACTGTCTGGGCTCTGCCCTCGCTTTAAAACTGATAATAGAAAAAAATTTCAGCAAAAAAGTTCAGCCTGTCGTAAACGGCAAAGTTCCCGAAGTTTATAAATTTTTACCGTCCGTTGAAGAATTTAAAACAGTAAGCGAACTTACGCAGACAGATTATGATACTGTCATTTCTGTTGATTGTGCTTCAAAAGACAGAATGACGGAAGCTATACCATTATTTGACAGAGCAAAAGAAACAATAAATATTGACCACCACAAAACAAACCCGAATTTTGGCAAATATAATTACGTTCTCGGCGAAGCAAGCTCGTCGGGCGAAGTTCTTTGCAGAATAATTAAAGAAGAAAAATTACAAACAGACAGAGATATTGCAAACTGTCTTTATGTTGCAATTTTAACCGACACCGGAGCTTTCAGATTTGATAACACAAAAGCCGAAACATTTCTTGCCGTTGCAGATTTAATGCAATACGGAATAAATCCCTCTCTGCTTTACAAATGCTGTTATGAATCCAAACCGCTTCCCATGGTAAAACTGAGTGCAAATGCTGTTTCCAAAGCAGAGTTCTTACATGACGGAAAAATTGCATACACGGTTATAACCCTTGAAGATTTAAAAAATAATAAAGCCCTGAATGAGCATACAGACGGAATTGTAGAACTTTTAAGGCAGGTTAATTCGGTAGAAATAGCTTTTGTTGTAAAAGAAACAGAACAGGGATATTCAAAGGTTAGTTTAAGAAGCAGAAATGCGGATGTTACAAAGATAGCATCGCTATTTGACGGAGGAGGACATTCCAAAGCTGCGGGATGTACAATAAAAAAACCGTATCAGACAGCCGTTAACAAACTAATTGAAGCTTCCGAAAAATTATTGGGAATAAAAGCATGCTAAAACACCCCGTAATTAAATATATAGAAAGCATAATAAACAAAATGATAAAAGCCGATTTTGCGGGAATGGCGGCAGAAATGGCATTTATGTTCATTTTGGGATTTTTCCCGTTCATTTTATTTATGATGTATTTTTTTGCATGGATAGGACAAAAAGCTGCAGGATTTCATATTTTATATGTTCTGACTCATATTGCCCCGAGCGATGTATCAAGACTAATGATGAGTACGCTCGGTCAGCTTGTCATATTCAAGCAGGGCGGAATAATGGCTATCATTTGCTTCTTCGTTACAATCGCCTTATCTTCAAACGCTATTGCGGCAATTATGAAAGGTTTAAACAGAGCTTTTGAAACGGATGAAACAAGACCTTTTATTTATACAAGAATTTTGTCCGTAATAATGGTTTTTTTCAACACGATAGTTCTTGTAATTATGGTAAACCTTGTTCTTTTCGGGAAAATAATATTAAATCTGCTCCATAATTATTCTGTTCTTCCCGACATTGTTTTCTCGTGGATATTATTTCTGAGATGGCCGGCTGCATTTATTATTTTGTTTATAACAACTTATTTCAGTTATCTTATTCTTCCGGATATAAAAGGTCCCATAAAAGTTAAACACAGAGCGGCTTTTGTCGGAACGACATTTTTCAGCATATTCTGGTTGTTAGGTTCATGGTCTTTTTCGCTGTATCTCAACAATCTGAACACCTATAACAGAGTTTTCGGGACAATCGGAGCTTTCATCATTATGATGGTATGGCTCTATTACACATCAATGATTATTCTCCTCGGGGGAGAATTTAATTATCGTGCATTCAATAAGTTACTGGAAAAACATAACGACAAAACCTAATCAGAGCAATAATACTTGACGGGGACTTGTTGTCGGAATAAAATTAGGGCAATTGTTATTATTTAACAAATAAAAGTCATAAAAAGGAGTAAAAAAATGGCAAAAATTTATTATGCAAGCGATTGCAATTTAAGTTTACTGAACGGTAAAACCGTTGCAATAATCGGATACGGAAGTCAGGGACATGCTCACGCATTAAATCTTCACGAAAGCGGAGTTAATGTTATTGTAGGTCTTTACGAAGGTTCCAAATCAAAAGAAAGAGCTGAAGCAGCAGGATTAAAAGTTATGAACGTTGCAGATGCAGCAAAAGCAGCAGATATTATTATGATGTTAATTCCTGATGAAAAGCAGGCAGATGTGTACAAAAAGGAAATTGCACCGAACCTGAAAGAAGGCAAAACTTTGGCATTTGCACACGGATTTAACATTCATTTTTCACAAATCGTACCGCCTGCTGACGTTGATGTAATCATGATTGCACCGAAAGGTCCTGGACACACAGTTCGTTCCGAATATCAGGCAGGCAAAGGTGTTCCCTGTTTGGTAGCGGTTCACCAAAATCCGTCAGGAAAAGCTCTTGAAACAGGTCTTGCTTATGCGGCAGGTATCGGCGGTTCAAGAGCAGGCGTTCTTGAAACAACATTCAGACAGGAAACCGAAACAGACCTGTTTGGTGAACAGGCAGTTCTTTGCGGCGGAGTTACAGCTTTAATGCAGGCAGGTTTTGAAACTCTTGTGGAAGCAGGTTATGCTCCGGAAAACGCTTACTTTGAATGTATTCACGAAATGAAGCTCATCGTTGATTTAATCTATCAGGGCGGCTTCTCAAAAATGAGATATTCAATTTCCGATACTGCAGAATTCGGTGATTATGAAACAGGAAAACGTATCATCACAGATGAAACAAAGAAAGAAATGAAAAAAATCTTATCCGAAATTCAGGACGGTACTTTTGCTTCAAAATGGATTACAGAAAACAAAGCAGGCGGAAGAGCTCACTTCCTCGCAACAAGAAAACTCAAAAAAGAACATCAGCTTGAAGCTGTTGGTGCATCTTTGAGAAAAATGTATTCTTGGAATGAAGAAAAATAATTACATAAATTTTCTGCGGAACGGAATTCCCGTTCCGCACTTTTATTATTAAGGAGATATGTTTGTTTAAGAAGTTTTGTTTATTTTTGTTTTGTATATTGATTTTGACGGGTTGTTCAAATCCGACCGTTAAAAAATCAGCCGAATTAGCCATTTATGACAATATGGTTAACCGCTCTTTACTTTTTGAGGGAAATACCTCCCGAATTAAAGAAAAACTACACAAAGCAAAAAAAGGCGAAAAAGTTGTCATCGCATATCTTGGCGGTTCAATAACAAACGGAGCTGAAGTTGCGGACGGAAAAGGATATGCACCGATTTCTTTTAACAAAATAAAAGATTTTATCGGAAAAAAGGCAAATCTTGAATACATCAATGCTGCCTATGACGGAACCTCTTCAATTTTAGGTAACACCATCGCAGATAAAGAAGTTTTATCCAAAAAAGCGGATATTATCTTTATTGAGTATGCAGTAAACGACAGACCCGAACAAATATACAGGGCAGCATTTGAAAGTTTAATCAGAACATGCCTTAATAACAAAAATAATCCTGCAGTCATTCTTATACTTACCTGCACGGACAAAGGTGTTTCAAGACAGGATTTTATGACCCAAATCGGAAAATATTATAATTTACCGGTAATTGCCGTTGCAAATGCGGTGCAGCCGGAAATTTCGGCAGCAAGAATGAAACAGGATGAATATTTTCAGGATTTTGCCCATCCTACTGAATACGGTCACAGACTTATGGCTGATTTTATAATGAATTACATAAAAAAAGCTTATAAGACAAAATCAAAAGATGTTTATGTCGTTCCGTCAAAAATGTACCCAAAATCAACATTTGAAAATGTTAAATTTATCAGTGCAAAAAATATTCACGCAGACAATGACGGCTCGTTTATAAGAAAAGAAACAAAAAACAAACTTTTTCCGGAAGCTGTGGAATATCTTACAAATACGGGAAATAAGCCGTTTGAATTTACAATAACCGCAAATAATATATTTCTGGTAGCTCCGAAATGCTTGTCGGAAGTAAGTAATGCCGATATTTATATAAACTCTCAAAAAACAATGACCATAAACTTAGCAAGGGATGGAAAAATTGACGATACAATTCAGGCATTTTTGATTTATTCCTCAGACAAAAACGAACCCGTAAAAGTCAGTATAAAAATTCCCGAGGAAGAAAATATCAACTTTGCGGAACCCGAGAACTATGCTGAACCGCAAAAATCAGACGAAAACAGTATTTCGGAATCTAATTTTCCTGAAGAAGAAAAAGTTACAATTGTCACCAAAAAGAATAAAACCGTTAAAAACACCATACCATTTACTTTTTACGGAATAGGATACACAAAAAATACAGACGGACAAAATAACAGGGGTAAATAATTTTGTTAGAAGTTTCTGTTATATTTGCTGTTTGTACATTGTCTGGTTTTTTAACGGGATTGCTGGGACTCGGCGGCGGTTTGGTTATTATTCCCGCATTTTTAGCCGTATTACCGATTTTCGGTATTAATTACGACATTCACCAAATCATCGGTATAAGTGCGGCTTGTGTTTTTGTTAATTCTCTTATGTCAGTTTTTTACAGACGACGTGAACAATTTATGCAAAAAAAGATAGTCGCAGGACTCGGGATTGCAATTATTTTAGGAACATTAACGGGAGCTTATTTATCCTCATTTGCACCGAGAGAATACCTGTTATGGATATTTACGGTAATATCTGTCCTTTCGATAATTCTTATCAACAGAGATTTTTACTATGATTTAACAAAATCAAAATATTCTTTTTTAATTTACCCGATTTTTGCAGGAATTGGTGCTATCAGTGCTTCAATCGGAATTGGCGGTGCCTTGCTTTTTGCAACCGCACTCAAATGTTTCACCGATAAAAATGCAAAAGAACTTCTTCCTACAATAACTCTTCTCGTATTAATTCACGCATTTTTTGCATTTCTGGGCAAACTTTCCGTCGGAAACGTAACATGGATTATAATACCGATTGCACTTCCTGCAAGTATGATAGGTGCGAAAATCGGAGTTATTATTTCAAAAAAATTATCACCTGCTATTATAACAAAACTAATGAGTATAACTTTGGGAATTGCTCTTTTAAAAGTAATTTTTGAACTTTTTTAGATATTTTGGCGTTATAATATATGCAGACAGTTTACAAAAGAGGAAATATGAAAAAATCAATTTTACTTATAATTATTGCAGTACTTTGCGGAGCAGGAGTTTTTGCTTACGGTGAACATCCTATGGATAAAGCTCTTCAGACATGGATTGGAATGAGGGCAAAAGAAGTTGTAAAAATATGGGGTGACCCGTCTACAATTGAATATGAACAAGGTCAGACAAAATACATCTGGGAAGAAACTCAGTCAAGATTTATCCCCGGAACTCAACTTCAAAAGAGAGTGGATTGCAACAGAATTTTAGTTGTTGATACGTCTGGAAGAGTTGTATATGCAAAATTTACGGGTGAGGGATGCCCTTTTACCACGGAAAGTGCAAAAAAATATATAAATCCCAACTCAAAAATCAGGAAATAATCTGAAGTAACATTTCTCTGGCGACATCATCGTACAATCCGACCTGACCGACTCCGTCGGGAAGAACAAATTTAACTTTGCCGTTTTGCGCTTTTTTGTCAAACTTCATTGCATCAAGGACTTTTTCGGGCGGATAATTTTCGTGTTCCGGAATCATAAAGTCAAAAACATTTATCAATTCGGAAGCCGTATTGTAATAATCTTCCGTAATCAAACCTTTTGCAAAAGAAATATCAAAGGCAACCTGCAATCCGACGGCAACCGCTTCACCGTGAGTATAAACATTGTAATTTGTACATTTTTCGATAGCATGCCCGTATGTGTGACCGAGGTTTAAAATTGCCCGCAAACCTTGTTCTTTTTCGTCCTGATTTACAACAGCAGCCTTTATTGAGCAGCAGATTTCAACAATTTTTTCAAGCTCCTTCGGATTTCTTTCGATTATTAATTTTACTGATTTACTCAACAAATCAATAAATTTGAAATCCAAACCCGAAGATTTTTCAATGAAAGCATATTTTACGACTTCCGCAAGTCCTGTCTTATACTGACGCTCATCAAGTGTTGAAAGTGTTTTAATATCAGCAAGAACGAGCTTTGGCTGATAGAAAGTGCCTATTAAATTTTTTCCGTAAGAACTGTTTACTGCTGTTTTTCCGCCGACAGAGGAATCAACCTGAGCAAGAAGCGTTGTCGGAATCTGTACAAAATTAACCCCTCTTCTGTAAATTGATGCCGCAAAACCCGTCATATCGCCGACTACTCCGCCGCCAAAAGCCACAAAAGTACATTTTCTGTCCAGATTAAGTTCTGATGCCCGATTTAAAATTGAAAGTAGAACATCAAAATTTTTATACTTTTCGCCGTCGGGAATCTCAAAAAATTCAGCATTTTCAATATTTAAAGATTTTTTCCATAAGTCTGAAACTGTTTTATTTGTTACAACAAAATACTTTGAAGCTGGAGAGTATTTTTTTAAATACTTATTCGCATCTTCAAGCAGATTTTCCCCGACAATTATCGGATAAGACCAAAAAGGTACTTCATTTATTTTTACGTTAACTTCCCGCATTTTTATATTCCTTTACAATCAGCTCAACAACTTCTTCCGGAGATAAACCATCCGTTTTTACCGAAAAATCAGCTGTCTGATAAAATTTTTCTCTTGTTTCAAGCATTTTATACAATTTTTCTTTTACATCATCAACTTTAAGCAATGGTCTTGTATCATCGTTTTTCAGCCTTTCGGAAATAACTTCGGGAGAAGTTTTGAGATAAAAAACAACACCGTTTTTTTTCAGGTTAAGTATATTTTCTTTGTTTAAAACAACACCGCCGCCTGTCGAAATTATCAGGTTGTTTTCATCTGAAACATTTTCAACAACAATCCTTTCAATCTCTCTGAATTTTTGTTCGCCGCTTTCGGCAAAAATTTCGTTTATTGATTTATTTTCCCGCTTCACAATAATCTCATCGGTATCAACAAATTTCATCCCCGACAAATATTTTTCCAGCAATTTTCCGATTGTTGTTTTTCCCGACCCCGACAAGCCGACCAGTACAATATTCAAAATTACCTCACGCTATCATAATTTTTTTTCATTTGTTCGATATTATCAGAGCCTGTTCTTTCAAAAAGGGCATTTACAAGAACCGTTGCGACCATAGCTTCCGCAACAACACCGCAGGCAGGAACAGCGCATACGTCTGAACGTTCAAAATGTGCCTCATAAGCTTCTTTTGTTAAAAGATTAACAGATTTAAGCGGTGTTCTCATTGTCGGAATTGCTTTCATTGTCGCAGTTATAATCAAATCCTCACCATTTGTAATTCCACCCTCAATTCCGCCTGCATTGTTTGTTCTTCTGAAAAACTTATCGTCATAAAAAATCTCATCGTGGGTTTCTTTGCCAGAAGTTTCTGCAGCCTTTTCACCCAAACCTATTTCAACGGCTTTTACGGCCTGAATACTCATAACCGCCTGAGCAATAAGACCGTCAAGCTTTCTGTCCCACTGAACGTGTGAACCTAATCCGACAGGAATATTTCTGAATATAATTTCGGTTTTACCGCCTAAAGTATCACCATTTTCTTTTGCGGTATCAATTTCCTGCTTCATTTTTTCTTCGGCAGTTTTATCACAGCATCTTAATTCGGAATTTTCGGCAGTTTCAGGATTAAATTTTGTATTTTCTGAAACTTTCACTTTCCCGATTTGCACGACGTGAGAATAGCCCTCAATGCCGAATTCTTTTAAAATCAGCTTGGCAACCGCTCCTGCGGCAACTCTTGCTGCTGTTTCCCTTGCACTTGAACGTTCCAGTATATTACGGACATCTTTCTGATTATATTTTATAGCACCTGCATAATCAGCATGCCCGGGACGGAGATTGGTAATTGTTTTTTGACCGATTAATTTTTCATTTTCTTCCGTGTTTTCTGGAACATCGACTGCCATAGGAACTTTCCAGTTATCCCAGTCTTTATTTAAAATTTCGATTGTAACCGGAGCGCCTGTCGTAACGCCGAACCTGACTCCCGATTTAAAAATTGCCTTATCGGTTTCGATTTTCATACGTCCGCCTCTGCCGTATCCTTTTTGGCGTCGTGCAAGCTCATTATTCACAAAATCAAAATCTATTTTAAATCCTGCGGGAATACCGTCAATTATGATATTAAGTGATTGTCCGTGAGATTCGCCTGCCGTTAAAAATCTAAACATATTACCCTCTTTTTCTTTCATTTTACTTTTTAATACATAAAATGTAAATAAATTACTAAATATTTGCAGATTAGAAGAAAAGAATATATCATAACAATATACGGAAAAAGGATATTAAGATGAAAACATTCAACTATCAGCGCTTGGACGGAAAACAGTACACGGACGAAGATATCAAAAAACTTATAAAAGAAAATGATATAAAATTTATAAGACTTCAGTTTGTAGACCTTAACGGACAGGTTAAAAACCTCACCATTCCCTCTGAGCATATAGATAAAGCTCTCCAAAACGAAATGATGCTTGACGGTTCGTCAATTAAAGGTTTCAGAAGCATAGAAACCTCAGATATGTTCTTTTACCCCGACAGAAATACTTTTGCAATAGTTCCGTGGTGTTCAAAAGACGGAGCAAAAACGGCAAGATTGATTTGTGATATCCACAACTCCGACGGTACACCTTTTGAGGGTTGTCCGAGATGCAATCTTCAAAGAGTTATGCAAAAAGCCGCAAAACTCGGTTTTACAATGAATGTAGGGCCCGAAGCCGAATTTTTCCTTTTCGCAAAAAATCAGGACGGTTCAAAAGCAGTAAACATTCACGACAGAGCAGATTATTACGATGCCGGCCCCGAGGACAGAGGTGAAGATGTCAGAGTTGATATTGTAAATACATTACAGGAAATGGGCTTTGATATTGAGGCTCTCCACCACGAAGCCGCACCGAGCCAGCACGAAGTTGACTTTAAATATGCCGACATTTTAACGGCAGCCGACAACGTTGTAACTTTTAAATCAACAGTAAAAGCGGTAGCTTCAAAATACAACCTTTTTGCAACATTTATGCCTAAACCGATTGTCGGAATCAACGGTTCGGGTATGCATTGCAATATTTCACTGTTTAAAAACGGAAAAAATGCTTTTTATGACAAAAAAGCGCCCTATGAACTCTCAAAAGAAGCAATGCACTCAATAGGCGGTGTTCTCAAAAATATTCAGGCGATAACGGCAATTTTAAATCCGACCGTAAACAGCTACAAGCGTCTTGTTCCGGGGTATGAAGCACCTGTTTACCTTGCGTGGTCACTTGCAAACAGAAGTGCATTGCTCAGAGTTCCCGCAAAGAGAGGAAGCGCAACAAGAGTCGAACTTCGTTCACCGGATCCCTCATGCAACCCTTATCTTGCGTTTGCAGCAATTCTTGAAGCATGTATTGACGGTATCGAAAATAAAATTAATCCGCCCGAAGTTGTTGAAAGCAATATTTATGCGCTTTCCGAACAGGAACGTATTGAAAAGAATATACTTTCTCTCCCCGGAAGCCTTGCGGAAGCAATTTATCTGTACGAACAAAGTCCCGTTACACGTTCGGCACTCGGTGACCATATTTACAAGGAATTTCTTGATACAAAGAAAAATGAATGGGATAAATTCAGAATTGACGTATCGGAATGGGAAATTAACAGATATCTTGAAAAAGCATAAAACAAAAGAGCCTCAGAAGAGGCTCTTTTTAATACTACTCTTATTTATTTCGTGAGAGCATATTTAATCATTTCTTCAGTAGTTCTTCCTCCATTGACTCCGCTGACGGGAGATTCGCATGTCCCTCTGTTTGTATATAACCCGGTATTTTCATTTCTTTCTATCATGAAAGAAAACAAATCTTTTCCTCTAAGATTCGGTCCTTTTTGTCCGTTTATGTCATACATAAACAAAGGTCCGCCAGTCCCGTAAGTTATAATTATCTGTCCGTTATTTAAAACATAAACCATGGAATTTGTTTCAATTGTACTTACAGAAAATCCGCCACAGCCATCATGTATATTGTAAGAATAAGTCGGAATACAGCCGTCAGATTTTGCATTTCCGAGACAAATTTTCTGAACCTGAAGATTTTTTGCCAAAGCATTAAAAAAAGCCGTACAGCTGCCCCACTGAGTCTGCCCCTCAAGCTGCCCCGCACCGTAATAGCAGGGTGCATATCCTGCAAAATCATTCATTTCGGTTTTATACATTGCCTGTAAAATTGTCGAATAAGCTTTTTTAAATTGCGACTTAAGCTCTTCATCTTTATACTTATTTATAGCGGTCGGAATGGTCAAAGCTGCAACAACACCGATTACGACAAGTGTTATCAAAACTTCCGCCAGAGTAAATCCGTATTTAATTTTTGAAACAAAATTACCCATAATATAATTATAACACACTTATTTACAAATACAGACAGACCCTTACTTCTATTCTATTCCATTCTATTCTATTAGAGAGCTTATGGCTATTTGGTTTTAGTGTCAAATATTTTTGTAAATTTTTTGTAATTTGTTTACTTTTTTGCAATATTCTGTAATATTTAAATATATCTTACTGTCATTACATAATAAAATGTCCGGATTGCTTCAAGGCTAAAAGCCATTCGCAATGACAAGCGGCTAATATATTCGGCTGTAACAGTTTTTCAACTAATTTTCGTGCAAAAAATTGCACACACCACATAGTTTTGTCATTTCGAGTCCGTAAGGACGTGGGAATCCAGCTTTTGAATAATAAAAATGTCAGGCATAGCCGTGTTTAATAATTCATGGCATTTTCACGGAGAACTTTGCAGGTATATTTTGTACCGTCACTGCTGCTCAGATTCATATCACATCCTGCAGGATACAGACCGTCATTTTTTAATCTGAATTCAAAACAATCACGTCCCCAGACATTAGGACCTTTTGCACCTGTAATATCAACTAAAATTCTTGCACAGTTATCTTCAGGTCCTGTACAACCTGCGTATGTATATTTTTCAAAAAAAATCTGAACTCCATCAGAAAGAACTATTTTTCTTGTTCCTGTATCAGTATCCCAATCATGTGCATAATTCTGGTTATCCAGTGTTTTATATGTACCGGTGCCGTTTTTCTGAGGAAAGCAACCCGTACCGGAACCGCAATCTTTTGTCACACTTAAATATTTTTTATATCTTTCGTAAACATCATCAACTGAGTTTAACCAATTTGATACAGAACCATCTTCTGCAATTATTCTGTTTGTTGCCTGAGAAAGAGCAGAATAAGTTTTCTTTAATGCAGAAACATATTCCTGTTTTTTTGTATTGTTAATCATAGTCGGAATAGTCATAGCTGCGACAACTCCGATAATTACAAGTGTTATCAGAACTTCCGCCAATGTAAATCCGTATTTGATTTTTGAAACAAAATTATCCATAACATAATTATAACACACTTATTTACAAATACAGAAAGACCCTTGCTTCTATTCTATTAGAGAGCCTATGGCTATTGGGTTTTGGTGTCAAATATTTTTGTGAAATTTGTAATTTATTTACTTTTTGCAATATTTTGTAATGTCTGAATATAATTTACTTAAAAATCATTTATTTTCGTCCTGATTTAAAGTCAAATTTGACAACTTAACAAATTCTGCAAATTGAGTATACTTTTCGGTAAGATTTGAAAATGTATCAATATCGACAATTTTTCCGTTTTCCATAAACAAAATTTTGTCGCATTGTTTGAGTGTACTGAGCCTGTGAGAAACTGCTATCATGGTAATTTCACCCTTTTTTGCAGCCAGAGTATCCATTATTTCATTTTCGGTTTTAACATCCAGCGATGCTGTTGCCTCGTCAAAAATCAAAATTTCAGGTTTTCTGTAAAAGGCTCTTGCTATTCCTATTCTTTGGATTTGTCCCTGTGATAATCCGGAACCGTCCTGATTTATTATCGTTCCGACACCGTTTGGCATTTCATTTATCTGCTCGTATAAATTTGCAGCTTTTAAAGCTTCCATAACTCTTGTGTTATCAATATTTTCCTCGGGAATACCCCATGCAACATTTGTCACCAAAGTGGCATTTACTGTATTTGTATTGGAAGAAACATAGCCTATTATATTCTGGTAATTCTTGATATTTTCTGCCGACAGAATTTGCTCATCTATCTTAATTGTACCCTGCCCGAGCAAAAGTCCCGACAAACAATCAATCAAAGTCGTTTTTCCCGCTCCTGAAAGACCTACTATTCCAATATATTCGCCTTTTTTGATTTTGAAATTGACATCCTTTAAAACGTAATTCTTCTTATCATAAGAATAAGATAAATCGTCTACGGAAATCTCTTTTTCAAATATCATCCTGTCTTTTACCGGAACTGATATGTAATTTTCATATTTTTGGAATTCATCATAAAGCTCAAACAACTGAGGCGGATATTCCCTGTACATATCCATATAATTTATACAAACCTGACTTTTATTCATCAAAGGAAGTATTCTGAACAGAGAAATTGCAATTATGCCGAGTGATAAAAGAATTTTGGGAGTATTTAAACCGTATTCATAGAAAATTCCTACAAACAAAATAATAACGGTCAAAACAAAAACAATTTCAATAATATATTGGGGAATTATCGGTAAAAGATTGATTTTTTCAATATAAGGCAGCATTTTTCTTGAAATCTTTTCATATATGCCGTAAAAGTAATTTTCAGAACTCGTTATTTTTATCTCTTTCAGACATTTCAGACTCGCATTTAACGTACTGTATTCTCCGTGCATCAATTTATATTTTTCATCCGCAAATAACTTCGCCTTTCTGAAAATAATTCTGTTTTGTAAAGAAGCGGAAATGATAAAAAACAACGCTGCAATAAAAGTGTACTTCGGCAGCAGACAAATCATCCAGATAAATATTAAACTCACACAAAGCGTATTTGAAGTGAACACAATAACCCTGAAAACAAAATTATTGAAAACATTGTCAACAACTTCCTCAATACGGAAAAATCTGTCGCTATCCGCTGTTTTTACATTCATTTCAAACGGAGAATATAGATACATCCTCATAAACATTTGCTTAATGTCTAAAGACCACTCTTTCAGGAGTTTATTCTGCCAGTACATTATGAATATACCGTACACATTTTTTAAAATAATAGTTGCAATCAAAATACCCGCAGCATAAAGAAAAACCTCTTCATTTGTTTCAAGATGAAACGTTTTTTGTAGCAATCTCAAAAACCTGTTTCCTGTCATTCCCGAGGGGTCAATCAACATAATCAAAAATGGCAGGATAATAGCAACACTTATAAAATCAAACAAACTGGTCAAAAACGTATAAACAGACATCATCCATATCTGCTTTGAATGACCTTTGCCAAAATATTTTAAAAATTTAAAAAACGTTAAGTAAAACATTATTCCCTATTTTTCAACCATTATAGCATATTTTGCAAATTTCTGACAACATAAGGATTTTCATCATTAAGCAAAATATCCTTATAATTTTTAAAGCCGTCCAATCCTGAAAGAATACGGGCTACCTTTTCTCGAATTGTATAATCTGCGTGATTGTGAGCCTTTTGGATTATTTCCTCTAAAGTTTCTGAATTATCTCCGCTTTCAGTCAAAAAATAAAGCGCATCAAGATACCAATACAACTTGAAATTAGTCCTCGTGATTTCATGATTTCCCGAGGGCATTTCTTCCTCCTGACAGTTTTCAACTTCTAAAATCCTCTCAAAAAGTTTCTCTTTGAGGTATTTTTTTTGAGGAAAAAGATTAATAACCTCCGAGATATTTCTCGCAACCGTCGGAATAATATCATTCAAAGCATTCAGCAAAATTTCCGATATTTCTTCATTGTCAAAAAAATTACGGTAATCTTCATTTTTCACAAATTCATTAATTTTTGCGGAACAGATTTCCCGAACGGGTCCGTGTTGTCCCGTCAAAACCGATACCAAAATTTCAGCCTCTTCAGACGACTTTAAATCATTCATTTTTAAAAGGCAAATTTGTTTTTTTATATCATCATAACCTTGTAAAGTATCAAAAATCTCAGCCCGTGAAAACTCTTTTGAAAAAAGTTCATAAGCCTTATTCATATCGTCAGGTGTGTATAAAACAAAATATTCCTTAGCCATACTTTAATTTTACAATAAAAAACCTCTGTATAAAACAGAGGTTTTTGTAATATAAAACAATATTAACGTTTTGAAAACTGAAATCTTTTTCTTGCTCTTTTGCGACCGTATTTTTTACGTTCTTTTTCACGGGCATCTCTTGTAAGAAGTCCTTCTGCTTTCAAAACAGGACGTAATTCTTCGTTGTATTCAAGAAGCGCTCTTGCAATACCGTGTCTGATAGCACCCGATTGTGAAGAAATTCCGCCGCCAACAGCCTTAACTCTTACATCAAAATTTGCCTGATTGTCGGTTAATGCCAAAGGTCTGAAAATCATCATTTCGAGAGCCGGTCTGTTTCCGATATATGCGGCTAAAGTTTTTCCGTTAACAAAAACTCTTCCTTTTCCTTTTACCAGTTTAACAACTGCTGTTGAAGTTTTTCTTCTTCCTGTTGCTGTATATTGTTTATCAGCCATTATTTAACCTCCTTGTCATCCAATAATACTGGGTTTTGTGCTTGGTGAGGATGATTGGGTCCCGCATAAACTTTGAGTTTATTGAATTGTTCCTGTCCCAAAGTGTTGTGCGGAAGCATTCCTTTTACAGCTTTTTCAATTGCCGCACAGGGATTTTTAGCCATCAAATCTTTAAAAGCAGTTGCCTTAAACCCTCCCGGATAACCGGTATGTGAATAATAAATTTTGTCTGTTTCTTTTTTACCTGTTACAACAACTTTTTCAGCGTTAATAACAACGATAAAATCACCCGTATCAACGTGCGGAGTGAATTGTGGTTTGTGCTTTCCTCTGAGCATGTTAGCAATAAGTACCGCAAGTCTGCCGAGAGTCTTGCCTTCAGCATCAATCAGGTACCATTTTCTTTCAACTTCCAGAGGTTTAGCTGAGTATGTTTTCATTTGCTTTCTCCGTTTTATTTGTATTTTTGTATGTGACTTTCATAAGAGTCAAACCGTCAGGTATAACCATCGGACCTGCTTTTGTCCTGTCCTTTGATTCCAAAATCAATTTAATTGTTTCGGGACTTAAATTGTCTTTTTCTATCATAAGGAGAGTTCCGACAATTGTTCTTATCATACCGTATAAAAAACGGTTTGCCGTAATGTCTATGAAAACTTCATCGTTAAGACGGTAACAAGAAGCATCATATACAATACATATTTTCGCCGGATTTCCCGTACGGCTTTTTTTAAAAGAAGTAAAATCATGCTCTCCTTTCAAAAAAGCCAATGCGGAATTCATTAATTCCACATTCAGGGGTTTCCGAATGTATAAACAGTCTTCATCAAAAGCAGAACGCTGACATCTGTTTACTATTCTGTACCGGTAAAATCTTTCAACGGCACTTTTCTGTGCGTGAAATCTCTTATCGGCTTTCCAAACCTCTTTTACACTGATATCATCGGGTAAAAGACTGTTCAGAGAATAGATAATCTTTCCGTCAGTGAAGTCAATATCGGAATCAAAATGAACCGTTTGACCTCTCGAATGCACTCCTGCATCTGTTCTGCCAGAGAAGAATGTTTTTGTATTTTGTTTTGTCAATGTACATATCGCTTTTTCAAGCGTCCCCTGAACCGTTCTTACAAACCTCTGTTCAGGTTGTTTTTGGCTTCCCGAAAAATTCGTTCCTTTGTATTCAATAACAAGAACGTATCTTTCCATTATACCAATTGAATTAAAGCCATTTCGACAGCATCGCCTCTTCTCGGAGGAAGATGATAGATGCGAGTATATCCGCCGTTTCTTCCTTCATATTGTTTGCTGATTTCAGTAAACAATTTTCTGAGAACAGTTTCGGGCATTACCTTTTTACCTTCAACTTTTGCAGATTCAACCAATTCTTTTGTTTCGGAATCCATAAACCTGCCGGTTTCTCTGTCATAGATAAATCTGAGAGCATTTCTGCGTGAATTCAAATCACCCTTCTTTGCCATTGTGATAAGGCTTTCAGCATAAGGTTTCAAAGCCTTTGCTCTTGAAATAGTGGTTTTAATTTCGCCGTGCATGAATAATTCTGTTGCAAGCGCTCTCAACAAAGCCTTTCTTTGGTCTTGGGCTTTACCCAATTTATTTCTTTTACATTGGTGTCTCATTTTGTTTTCCTCTACATTTCATCGGGTTCAAAGCCTTCCGGATTGGGTTGAAGTGACAACCCAACCGATTGCAATTTTTCAATTACTTCATCGGAAGATTTTTTACCAAAGTTTTTAATGTTTAATAAATCATGTTCTGATTTTTTGAGTAATTCTGCCATAGAATTTATGCTTGCTCTTTTCAGGCAATTGTATGCTCTGACAGAGAGTTCAAGTTCTTCTATGGTAACTGTCGGAACAACTTCTTCAACAACCTCTTCTTCAACTTCCTCTTCTATAGCATCTGCAGCAGTTTGAATCGGAGGTTGACCTGTGATAGAGGCAATTTGCATAAAGTGTTCTATAAGAATATTCGCAGATTGACTCAATGCGGTATTTACATCAATACTACCGTTTGACCAAATTTCCAGAGTCAATTTATCATAGTCGATAACATCACCGACACGGGTGTTTTCAACATTGTAGCTGACTCTCTTTATCGGAATAAATGTTGCGTCAATAGGAAGAAGGTCAATAGGTAATTCACCCTGATTTCCTTTTAATACATCTATTGAGATATAACCCTTACCTGTTTCAACAGTAATTTCCGCGTGAATACTGCCGCCCTCTGCAACAGTACAAATCAACCAGTCAGGATTAATAACCCTGACACCTGCGGGCAATGTCAAATCGCTTGCAAGAACAGGTCCTTCTCTGTCTATGTCGAGTCTTAAAATCTGAGGTTCTTTGCTTTCGCATTTAACCGTCAAACCTTTTAAGTTCAACATAATATCTATTACATCCTCGGTAATTCCGGGGATAGATGTATATTCGTGTGTAATACCTTCGATTCTGACTGCGGTAACCGCTGCACCCTCTAAAGAAGATAACAATACTCTGCGGAGTGCGTTACCGATTGTTGTTCCAAATCCTTTTTCAAGCGGGTCAACCGTAAATTTACCGTATTGAGTACCGTCTGAACTTGTCGTGGTACTAACGCATTTTATTTTTATTGCTTCCATTATCAGTTCTCCTATGCCTACTTAGAGTAATACTCAATTACGAGTTGTTCCTTAAATTCGGGGTCTAACTCTTCACGTTCCGGTATTCTGTCATAGGTAATTTTTTGTTCATTCTTGTCTACCGTCATCCAAGGAGAATTCATTGCCATATCAATTGATTCCGCAACTGTCTTAACAAATTCGGAACTTCTTGATTTAATGGTAATAACGTCCTGCGGTTTTACGAGATAAGACGGAATATCAACTTTCTTTCCGTTAACAAGTACGTGACCGTGGTTGACGATTTGACGTGCCTGTTTTCTCGTAATTGCAAAACCTGCTCTGAATAATACGTTATCAAGTCTTGATTCCAACATCTGCAAAAGGATAGTACCTGTAACACCGCTCTTTCTCGAAGCGTTTTGATAATATCTTGCAAATTGTTTTTCGCTTACGAGGTATGTAAAGCGAATTTTTTGTTTTTCGTTTAAGTGGACTGCATAATCAGAAAGCTTTTTTCTAACTGCGCCATGCTGACCGGAATGAGTTTGTCTCATTGAGGAAGTTAACTTTCTGTTTGATACCTCTTTTACTCCGTAATTACGGAATAATTTATTGCCGGGTCCTGTATATCTTGCCATTGTAATGACTCCTTGCTTATTTTTCTATACTCTGCGTTTTTTCGGAGGACGACAACCGTTGTGAGGAATAGGAGTAACATCTTTTATAAGTGTTATTTCCAATCCTGCTGCCTGAATTGCTCTGATTGCAGTTTCTCTGCCTGAGCCTGGTCCTTTTATGTAAACTTCAACTTTCTTCATGCCCTGGTCGATGGACTTCTTGGCAACGATTTCTGCGGCAGATTGTGCTGCAAAAGGAGTTCCTTTTCTTGCACCTTTAAATCCGCATCCGCCTGCTGATGCCCATGCAACAGCATTTCCCTGTGTATCTGTTGAAGTAACTATCGTATTGTTAAAGGTGGACTGAATGTGTACTACACCCTGTAATACGTTCTTCTTTTCTTTCTTTTTGGTTTTGACTGGTCTTGCCATTATTTCAATTCCTTATTTAATTATGTATCTTTCTACTTCTTCTTGGAAACGGGTCCTGTTTTCTTACCGCGTCTTGTTCTCGCATTTGTCTTTGTTCTCTGACCTCTTGCGGGAAGTTTGCGTTTATGACGCAATCCGCGGTATGAACCGATTTCACCCAATCTTTTTATTGCAAGTGATTCTTCTCTTCTCAAATCACCTTCAATAACATAGTTTGAAAGTTCGTTTCTTAATTTTTTAATATCGTCATCCGTCAAATCATCCGATCTTAAATCTTCAGATATTCCGCACGCTGCCAAAATTTTCTTTGAACGGGCAGGACCTATTCCGAATATATAGGTCAATGCGATAATCATTCTTTTGTTACGAGGTAAATCTACCCCGGAGAGTCTTGCCATCTTTATCTCCTTGTTTCTTACTAACCTTGTCTTTGCTTGTGTTTGGGATTTTCACAGATAACTGCTATTCTTCCTTTTCTTCTGATAATTTTGCACTTTTCGCAAAGTTTTTTAACTGATGCTCTGACTTTCATAATCAATTCCTTTATTTAAGTCTGTATGTAATCCTGCCTCTGGTCAGGTCGTAAGGTGTCATTTCAACTTTCACCTTGTCACCGGGCAATATTCTTATGAAGTTTTTGCGAATTTTTCCGGAAATATGTGCCAAAATTTCATGCCCGTTTTCCAACTCGACACGAAACATTGCATTCGGCATTGCCTCTAATATTGTTCCTTCAAATTCTATTATGTCTTTTGACATCGTTCACTTCCGTTTTCTTGCCCGTTTCTGCACCAACAGACACCAAGGGTTTACTTCCCTCGTTTCTATATCGTACATGCTTAATTTTTCAAATCAAGTCTTTTTTTATATATTTCAAGCTTTTTTCAAAAATTTTTTATTTTTTAATTTGGTTGTTTTTTTAAACTAATGAAATATTCAGTATTTTCACAACTGTCTGAAATGCAATAATAATAATTTTATTTAATTTATTGTAAATTTTTGTTAAGTGTTTTAATTATTTTATTTTTAAAAAAACAATCGGTTGATTTAATTACCATAGAGTTTTTTGTAATAATTCAAAGACTTATTTTTTATCGCACCCATAAATCTTCCAGCCGATTTAGCACAAAAACCGATCATATTTACAAAACAAGCCAAGCCACACAATATTGAAAAAGGGATAACCGCGAAATTTAAAAGCAGGCAGATAAAGTTTTTAAACGCATAAAACAGTTTACTGAAATTACCTTTTGATTTCAGCCTTTTCTGAGCAGCGGAATAGCCGTTGTAATAGCTCCTGTTTATTATCCATTTTATGTTTATTTTGTCAGTGCCGTTGAGTTCCCAGTTAAAGCAGTCGTTACACCAGACAATTACCGCCCCTTTTGAAGAAGCTTCTCCAAAAAATCTTCCGTCCTCTCCTCCCATAAACACATATTCGGAATTGAAGTTAAGATTCAGTTCAGTCACAAGCGTAAGAGGAAAGAACACATTACCAGATGCAGCGTCGCCTCTTACCGAACCTGTTTTTTTTGTTGTATGACATTTAAACAAATCATTTTTGGAAATATATTTCGGAGGTTCTTCCGTAAATTTTGAATAAGAGGGTGCTGTTACTATTACGGCATTTTCATTGTTATTATAATAATTAATATAATTCACAAGCCAATTTTCCGGAAGAATAATATCGTCGTCAAACATTGCAACATGGGATGCGCCAAGATTTACGGCCTCGCTAATCAGTCTGTTTCTTGCATTTGAAAGTCCCCTTTTTTCTTCAACAAAATAGTTTATCGGTATTGACAGAATATTTCTGTACTTTTCGACAACATCTTTTGCAGAAGCGGCTTCATCATTATCAATAATCAAAATTTCGGTTCTTATATTTTCCGGCAAATTCAGTTCTGAAAGTGATTTGAGGCAATTTTCAAGCATATTTGGACGTCTGAACGTACAAAACGACAGTAAAATAAAGTTTATTTCGGTTTTCAGTGAATTTTTCATAATTTTGATTGAATTTATTATATTTATGTGTTTATTTTATAATAAACACAGATATTCTCAAATGGGGGCAGGTATGAAAAACAAACCTTTTTTCTATGACATAACATTAAGGGACGGAAACCAGTCGTTAAAACGTCCGTGGAATTTAGAAGAAAAGGAATATGTATTCAGACTTCTTATGGATTTAAAAATCCATGCGGTAGAAGTCGGTTTTCCCGCTTCTTCGGAAATGGATTTTGAAGCATCAAGAAAACTTGCGGAAATTTCTCCGGAAAATGTCACAATAAGCGGACTTGCAAGAGCGGTTGAACACGATATAACTGTTGCGGTTGATGCAATCCAACCCGCAAAAAACAAAAGACTCCACACATTTATTGCAATGAGTCCTTTTAATATGAAATATGTTCTTAACAAGACCCCCGAACAGGTAAGACAAACCGCCATTGAGGCAGTAAAATTTGCAAAAGAAAAACTCGGAAAAAATGCAAATATTGAGTTTTCGGCGGAGCATTTCGGAGATTGCAGAGAAAATCTTGACTGGGTTATCGAGTCTTTCAAAGAAGTTGTGAAAGCAGGTGCAACAACAATTAACCTGCCAAATACCGTTGAAAGAACCAGAGTTTCCGTATTTACCGACATGGTTGAAAAAGTATATAACGCTCTTCCGAAAGATATTATTATATCGGTACACTGTCACAACGACCTCGGAATGGCAACGGCTACAACCGTAGAAAGCTATTTTAAGGGTGCAGTTCAGCTTGAAACGGCTCTTAACGGTCTCGGAGAAAGAGCAGGAAACACTAATTTCTATGAAGTTGTAACAGCTCTTCACAATGCGGGAATTGATACAGGAATCGACATGGAAAAAATTTATGAAACCGCACTCATAATTTCAGAAATGTCAAAAGTTTCAATTTATGACAAAGCACCGTTAATCGGGCCCGAAGCACTTGCACACAGAAGCGGTATTCATCAGGACGGGGCAATAAAAACACAGGGAATGGAAAAAGGTGCATATCGCCCCATTCACCCCTCTCTTATCGGAAGAAAAGACGATGAAAAAATCGGTGTTACGAGTCAGTCAGGGAAAACGGCGGTTTACGAGGTTATAACCCGTGCGGGATTTCCCATAACAATTCAGGAAGCTGAAAGAATAACCCCCGTGGTAAAATCTGCTGCGGAAAAAGAGGGAGAACTTTCCACCGAAAGTCTTTTAAAGATTTACAACAGTGAAATTTATGATGTAAAAGGCGCTTTTAAGCTTATATCATTTGAAAAAATTAACAGCAAAGAATACAAACTGCAGTTTGAACACAACGAAAAAAAGTTTGATGTTCAGTGCAGCGGAAACGGCCCGCTGGATGCGTGTTTAAATGCACTCAGAGAGTCAGGATTTAAAAAGAAATTAATTCATTACGAGCAAAAAGCACTGGATGAAGAAAATATGGGTTCTGGTGCAACCGCAATGACCGTTATAAAATTTGAAGCTCCGAACGGAAAATCCGTTATATCAAGAGGATTTGACGAAAGCACAGCACAGGCGAACGTCAAAGCCATTTTCAACGGACTGAACATCATTGAAAAACTCAAATAATGACAAAATCCCTTTTTCGGATTAATAGTTCATTGCACCCTCACGGAGAACTTTTGCCGTGCATGCACTTCCGGAGTTACCGGAATTAGAACTGCATCTTGCGGTTGATTCCGAACCTGCGGGAACAAAGCCTTTTCCGTTTACCAAAACAAAGTAAAAAACATCACGCCCCATAACATTAGGCGGTTTATTTCCGTTTACATCGATAAAAACCCGTCCGAATGCATTATCTCCATCCTCCTGAGATATTCCGACAGAATCACAATTTGGTGTAATATTCGCCCATGATAAATACGTAATGATTTGACCATCAGCAAGAACCGCTGATTTTGTCTGGCTAAAACCACTGAAACTCCCGTTATCCATTCTTTTGTAACTTGTGTAATTCGGGAAACAGGCTGAACCGTCACATATTTTCGTTACACTTACAACTTTTGCAAATTCATCAATAAAATCTTTATCATTCAAAAAAGAGTAGTCGCCTGCCGTGGCATCATTATTTCTTGACATATTCAGCAGAGCCTGCTGGAGAGTTGAATTTGCTTTTTTCAAGCCTGCAACAAATTCCTGTTTTTTGGTGTTATTTATCAGTGTCGGAATGGTCATGGCTGCAATAACTCCGATAATTACGATCGTTATCAAAACTTCTGCAAGCGTGAAGCCACTTTTGAATATTTTAAATTTGCACAAACTATTTTCCATTTTTTCAGTATAACATATTTTAAGAATAAAAGCTGGCGCACCACCGCTTCTATTCTATTCTATTAGAGAGCCTATGGCTATTGGGTTTTGGTGTCAAATATTTTTTGTAAATTTTTGTTACTTACTTATATTTTTGCAGTATTTTGTAATATTTTTATGTCACCCTGAACTCGTTTCAGGGTCTTATATCTAATCAGCTTTCACAAAAATTTTGTCATCAGGGATTCATTTCAGGTTTATTTTTATTGTCTGTGCCAACGCTTTAATTGTTTTTTCCTGTTAAATGCAGACTCAACATTTTTGGGTATTTCACAGATTTATTTTTGCATTCAAAGATTGAAAGATGCTGAAACGAGTTCAGCATGACAGAAAGAAAAACTTTATGAAAAAGCAAAATAATAAGCAGGGCACACACAGCCGTGACCCTGCGCACTTTTTTGTGCATTAATAAATAATTCCGGATAAAATTACCATGGATAATTATCATCAATTTTCCAGCCGCTTCTCTGTATAAGCGCTGTGCAATATCTGCCGGCTGCCTCACTTTGAATTTCTTTGCTGCAACCCATATTGCTATCATTGATTAATGTATCCATGTCCTGATCATAGCCCATTCCTAATAATGTGGACTCAGCATAGCCAAGTTTGAATCCAAAAACATCTCTTCCGACTACGCCTTTTTTAAGTCCGTTAATATTTACATAAATACAAGCATTTCCGCTTCCTGATACCCACAAATAAACAGACATGCCGTTGCTAAGAACAAACGATATATATTTTGAAGAATTATTTTCCAAAGATTCTATTCCGGAAAGAGAAAGCGGAGGAGTCCAACACTCTTCTGAAGAAGGTACACAGTATTTTTCAATTCTCATATATGGTTTAAGATAGGTTTCAAAAAAATATTGTGATTTTTCGGTTTGTCCTCCATCAATATTGCTGATTTCATCTCCCCAGTTTTTTAAATCGCCATGCTCTGAGCTTGCCATACGAATAGCCTGAGATAATTGCGAATACGCAGCTTTTAATTTTACGACAGTTTGACGTTTCTGATAATTCGCAATTGCTGTCGGAATGGTCATGGCTGCAATAACTCCGATAATGACAAGCGTTATCAGCACTTCGGCAAGCGTGAAGCCGCTTTTGAATATTCTAAATTTGTATCTTAAATTTTCCATGATTTAAGTATAACATATTTTCAGGATAAAAGCTGGCGCACCACCGCTTCTATTCTATTAGAGAGCCTATGGCTATTGGGTTTTGGTGTCAAATATTTTTTGTAAATTTTTGTTACTTACTTATATTTTTGCAGTATTTTGTAATATTTTTATGTCACCCTGAACTCGTTTCAGGGTCTTATATCTAATCAGCTTTCACAAAAATTTTGTCATCAGGGATTCATTTCAGGTTTATTTTTATTGTCTGTGCCAACGCTTTAATTGTTTTTTCCTGTTAAATGCAGACTCAACATTTTTGGGTATTTCACAGATTTATTTTTGCATTCAAAGATTGAAAGATGCTGAAACGAGTTCAGCATGACAGAAAGAAAAACTTTATGAAAAAGCAAAATAATAAGCAGGGCACACACAGCCGCGACCTGCCATCATCACACAGGATTGACGATTTTTAAGTCGCATATAACGGCAAAATCAAATCTATTCAAACGGGTTACTTTTTGTTTGCTTTTTGGTATGAAAAAGCTTACCCGCAAGCTTATTCAAAAGTTCTTTGGGATTAAAATCCGAACCCGTGTCATCATCAGGTTCATATTCACTGTCTTTTACAGATATGTCAATAACGTCAACATCATCGGTTCTTTCCAGAAGATGAGTATTCTCTTCTTTTTTTTGTTCTTCTGAAGATTCCTCTCCGTCCTTGGACATATAGCCGAGATTACCGCCTCCGCCATTGTTTTGCATATTTTGCGATTCCTGAATCATAGGTCTTTTTATAGGACCTAAATCAAATGACATAATTTTTCTTCTTTCTTCTATTTTCGGGATTTATTATATATGATATATCGGCAATTATTATCATATATTTATATTAAATTAAGTTTTGTTAAGCTTTTGTTTTTACAAATTAAATAAACGATTTTTTAAAAAAAATATTAACTGTTTAAAAAAAATTGTTATAATCAAAATATAATGAATAATTTTAATTCAATACCCAATAACATACCAAAATTTGTAAATACGGGCATTCGTTCTGCAAAAACACCCGCACCTGTTGACATAATGCCTGCGCCTCATACTGCCGTAAATATTCAGACTGCTGAAAAAACACTTGTCAACTCGGTAAAATCCTTATATGAATTTTTTGCAAATGCACAATCCGCAAAAATGACGGGACGGGACATGAGTTTTATATTAAAAGATATGCTCGGAATGCAGAAAGAATTAAACGAATTTTTATCAAATACAGTGCTGAACCAAACAGCCGAAACCCTCACTAAATCGGATTTAGCAAAACTTCTTTTAAACACTAAAATTGACCTTGGAAAACTTTCGCAGTTTATGCAGCAAAACGGAAAAGAAGCATTATCCAAGTTATTCACAATGACTGCAAATTTTGCACAGTCGGGCTCTGTTGCAAGACCTGCACAGCTAAGTGAATTAATTGCGGTTTTAAATGCCTGCACACCAAATGCAGATACTTCACAGGTTCAGGTATTAAAAAACATGATTTTGCTTTATCTTCCGTGGCTTCCGCTCGGGGAACAAAATTCTTTTCAGCTTGAAATTGGCGGTGGAAAATCCGAAAACGGCGCTGAAGAAAGCGAGGACAGCATAACGGTTATGATTAAAACCGTTAATTTCGGCAACGTCAGCGTTTTGATTTTTAAAGGAGAAAGCTCAACAATCAATTTTAATATCAAAGCAGGCTCCGATTTTCCGAAAGACGAGGTAACAGAAAAAATAAAACAGGAAGCAAAAGATTATAACGTTGAAACCGAGCTTGCTTATGAAGCAAAAGAGAGTATTCCCCAAACAGAAAAAACAGAGCAGGCAAAAACAGAAGTTAACATAAATACGGGAATAAAAATCAATCCGTTCCTGATATTGATGGCGCAAACCGCAATAAGGGTAATTGTGGAAACGGATAAAAATTTTTCTCTTGTCGAAAACAGGAAAGAGAAGTTATAATTAACTCAAGCGGAGTTAATTATGGCTAAAATAAAAACTAAATGGACTTGTCAAAGTTGCGGATACGAAGCGCCGAAATATATGGGAAAATGCCCTGAATGCGGTTCGTGGGGAAGTTTTACCGAAGAATTAATAAATAACGAAACCCCTATTTCAAAAATCGCGGCTTCATGCCTTACAGAAAGCAAAGTATATAAAATAAACGAAATCAAATCCGAGGAAAAAGCAAGATTAAAAACGGGGTTTGATGAATTTGACAGAGTTCTTGGCGGCGGTGCGGTTTCGGGTTCCGTTATATTAATCGCAGGCGACCCCGGTATAGGGAAATCGACTCTTGTATTACAAACTGCAAAAACTATTGCAAAAGAGGGTAAAAAAGTTCTTTATATCTGTGCCGAAGAATCCTCAACACAGGTTAAACTTCGGGCAGAAAGGCTAAATGTAAATTCGGAAAATATTTTTGTTTATTCTCAAACCGATATTGAAAATATAAAAAAAGAAATTAAAAATATCAAACCTGATTTTTTAATAATAGACAGTATTCAGGCGGTTTTTGACAGAGAAATAACGAGCAGTGCGGGAAGCGTTTCCCAAATAAGAGAATGTACCAATGTTTTTACGGAAATTGCAAAGGCTGAAAACATTACAACCGTGATAATAGGACATGTTACAAAAGACGGAAGCATAGCAGGTCCGAGGGTTTTGGAACACATGACAGACGTTGTTCTGAATTTTGAGGGCGACAAATACAAAACATACAGAATTTTGAGAAGCATAAAAAACCGATTTGGCTGTACAAACGAAATAGGGATTTTCAACATGGCTGAAAACGGTTTATGCGAAATTACAAACCCGTGCGAAATATTCTTATCGGAAAGAAGCGGGGCAATAACCCCCGGAAGCACGATAATTGCGGCAAGTGAGGGAAGCCGCATTTTAACGGCAGAAATACAGGCTCTCGTCAGCACAACAAATTATCCTGCCCCGAGAAGAGTTGCAAACGGAGCCGACTATAACAGACTGCTTCAAATCCTTGCGGTAATAGAAAAGAGAATAGGCTTAAAATTTAACAATTCCGACGTCTATGTAAACATAACGGGCGGAATAGAAATTGATGAACCTGCAGCAGATTTGGGCATTGCTCTCGCTATCATAACCTGTGCAAGAGATGTTATCGTAAGCCCCGATACTGTTTTGGTCGGTGAAATAGGTCTTGCGGGCGAAATAAGAAAAGTTAACAACATTGAAAAAAGAATTGCAGAAGCACAAAAACTCGGTTTTAAAAGAATACTCGTTCCGAAAGGAAATCTCGGAACGAGCAGTAATTTTGAAATAGAAATTGTTGAAACTGAAAAAATTGCTGATGCTATAACCTGTTGTATTCAGAGATAATTTACAATTTTTCGTTTATATCTTTCCATTCAATAACTTCAACGATGTTATCAAGGTTTTTGTTGTATTCTTCCCAGCTGATATCAACATCTTCGGGAACAACATAATCAACATCGCCCATTTTGTGAATAACACCGATACCGTAGTCGATGTCAACCAGATAAATTTCAAGGTTCGGATTGTGCAATTGAACTGCTTTATAGAATGAACGCCATACATCACCAAACCAGAGTCCGAATGTTTTTCTGGGAGATAACTGACTTTCTTCGGTTTTCGGTTTACATCCTCTCAAAATGATGTAACCGCCGGTATTTAAAGAATTCAGCGCATTTGCAATATCCATATCTATTTGTTTTTGTTCAAGCAAACCGTCAACAAAAATTACGTCAAATTTTTGTTTGTTCTGTTTGAAAAATTCGTTACTTGTCATTCTGTGAGTACAGAACGGAAGCCAGTTACCGATATTTTCGTCATTGTTAAAATCAAGACCGTTTGAAATATACGGGTCGACAGAAAATTTTTCGGGTGCAACAATCTTTGCGTAATTTGCATAAGGATTGTTCAAACCGATTTCCAAATAAGTTTTAAATTTGTTCTTTTCGATTATTTTGTTAATCAAATTTGTTCTGCTTGCAAAAGAAGCGATTTGGGCATGTTTTTTCTCAAAGAATTTGTATCCGCCGTAAAAACACCCTAAAGCAACTACTATTGCCACAAAAATTGATGCTATTTTCTTCAACATAAATTTGTACTCCTTCTTGAAAACAATAATAACATAAATTTTTTAAATTTCACTCAAAACCTTAAAAAATATTAATATAAGCTTAAAAAAATACTACCGACCGAATAATAAAATTGAAAAAAGAGATTATATTCAATATAAATACAGGGGATTATTAATGCACAAATTTTTAATTATTTTATATTTGTTGTTATCATGGACTGCACTGGCTGAAGCAACCGTCAAAGAGGGCGGTATCGAAAAAAGAGAGATAATGAATTTTAATCAGATTATTGATGCCCAAACAGGCGCCGGTATCCCGAAAGCAAAAGTTTCGGTTCCCGCACTGAAATTTGTCACCATAACAGATGAAGAGGGTAAATTCAATCTGAACGCAAAGCTGAAAGGCCCCGCAATTTTATCAGTGCAAAAAGACGGGTATAAACCATTTTCACTGACAATAAACGAAACCGGAAAACAACCGCTTATAATCGGAATAGAAAAATCTTCCCTTAAAGATATTGTTGTTGAAACTTCAATGATTCATTTAGGGGACGACTCATTCAGCGCAAACTCCGCCAATGCAGATGATTTCACGACAAAATCGGCGGGGGCAAATTACACGAAAGACTTCAGCATTCCACCCTTAAAAGCAGGTCAGAATGTATTTTTAATGATTGGCTCAATTATAGGAATAGATACACTCACCGCACGTTCGGCTGGTCAATCTCACGTCGTAACGGCTTACGCCTCACCTCCTGAGGTTTGGTGCAACGGAAACAAAATATGTGAATTAAATATAAACGGCGATAATCAGCAAATAACAATTCCAAAAGGAATTTTAAAACAAAATGGCAAAAACTCCATAACAATAAGAGCGGGGAAAAATCTCATGCAGACCGCCTACATTGACTATGATGACATTGAATTTACAAATCTGAGCATAGAAGTTCAATAATTTTAAAGATGTTGTATAATACCTTTGGAGGCTTAAATGACTAAAAAAGGTATTATATTTGATTTCAACGGAACTTTGTTTTGGGATTCCCAAAAGCATTACGATGCGTGGCTGAAAATGTCAGAAAAATTAAGAGGAACTGCATTCAGTGACTACGAAATGCTGCATTATATGTATGGAAGAACAAATGCCGCAATAATCGAATATGCAATAGGCAGAAAACCGTCTGAAGAAGAAGTTGAAAGCATTGCAAAAGAAAAAGAGCTTCTCTACATAGAAATGTGTAAAAAAGATTTTGAAAATACAAAACTTGCGCCCGGAGCCGAAGAATTTCTGAATTACCTTTGTGATAAAGAAATTCCGCATACCATTGCAACTATGTCTGCAAAAATGAATGTGGATTTTTTCATTGATGTTTTTAATCTTGAAAAATGGTTTGATATAAACAAAATAGTTTACGATAACGGAAAAATAAAAGGGAAACCCGCACCCGACATATATTTAAAAGCAGCTGAAATGCTCGGTTTAAATCCGTCTGAATGTATAGTTTTTGAGGACGCTGTTTCGGGGATAGAATCTGCAAAAAGTGCAGGTGCAGGAGAAATTATAGCCGTTGCCTCAAAAGAATCCGAAGAATTTTACAAAAAAACGGGTTTAGTCAAAAAAATAATCAAAGACTTTTACGACCCTGAACTTTTCAGAATATAAGAAAAATTCTGACTTGTAACAAACATGTTTTTGTTGTAGCTTATAAGTGTAAAGGTGTAGACATGGAGATAAATACATGAGCGAAAGAAAATTAGTCGGAACAGAAGAAATGTTCGCAAAAGCACTCAAAGGCGGATATGCAATCGGTGCTTACAACGTTAACAATATGGAAATTTTGCAGGGTATTGCCGAAGCAGCGGAAGAAACACGTTCACCTATCATTCTTCAGGTATCGGCAGGTGCAAGAAAATACGCTAACCAGACATATTTAATCAAATTGGTTGAAGCAGCTCTTGCAACAACAACAGTTCCTATTGCACTTCACTTAGACCACGGTGCAGACTTTGAAATTTGTAAGGCTTGTATCGACGGCGGTTTCTCATCAGTTATGATTGACGGTTCAAGATTCCCTCTCGAAGAAAACATTGAACTTACAAGAAAAGTTGTTGAATACGCACACGCACACGGAGTTTCAGTTGAAGCAGAACTCGGAAAACTCGCAGGTGTTGAAGATGATGTAAAAGTTAAAGCAGCAGATTCAACATACACAGACCCCGAAGAAGCAGCAAGATTTGTAAAAGAATCAAAATGTGACTCTTTGGCAATTGCTATCGGAACTTCACACGGTGCATACAAATTCAAAGGACAAGCAAAATTAGACTTTGACAGACTTGCAGCTTGTAAGAAAGCTATTAACGCAGTTGTAGGATATGATTATCCTATCGTTCTTCACGGTTCATCATCAGTGCCGAAAGAATTTGTTGAAAAATGCAACAAATACGGCGGTAACCTGCCCGATGCACAGGGTGTTCCCGAAGATATGTTAAATTACGCTTCAAAACACGGCGTTGCAAAAATCAACATTGATACTGATTTAAGACTTGCAATGACAGCAACAATCAGAGAATTCTATATTGAACATCCTGAAAAATTCGACCCGAGAGAATACCTCGGACCCGGCAGAACAGCAGTCAAAGAAATGGTAAAACACAAAATGGTTGATGTTCTCGGAACAGCAGGACACGCAGACGACTAATCGGTTTCATATTACAAATAGAGCCGCCTCTTTGAGAGGCGGTTTTTTATTTTGTGTAATTATACTACCACGGATAATCGTCTTTAATTTGCCAGCCGTCCAATTTTATCAAAGCGGCACACATAGCGCCTGCAACCACTGTGCCACTTTTATTACAACCAACATTACCAGATGTTAAATAAGTTTTTGAATTACCCTCTCCCCTCATATAAAAGCCCGGTTTTCCCATATAATGAAACGATCGATCCGGATGTGCTCTTTTATCGTAAAGAAACCAGAAAGCATCTATTCCCATTTTATTTGGTCCTTTATCACCATTAATATCAACTCCGAGGGCTAAAAAATCAGGTGAGTCCTGAGTCCCCCATATTAATGTACCGTCAGAAAGAATACAACCTGCAAAAGGCACCCACCCGCCCAAGGTGCTTATATATGTAATATGGGAACCATTTAAAGTAGCTCTGTTAACATTGGTACAGTCCCTCATATTTGTACCGCAGTTCTTTGTGATTTTAAGATAGGGGATTATATATTTTGACATTGAATTTGCAATGTTGGAAGGATCACCGAATGTCCATGTTTCTACAGGACCGTTTTCAAAAACAGACATGTTATATGCAGACAGCAAATTACCATATACCTTTTTTAATTTGACAACCGTTTGCTCTTTTTGATAATTCGCAATAGTTGTCGGAATGGTCATTGCCGCAATAATTCCGATAATTACAAGCGTTATCAGAACTTCGGCGAGCGTAAAACCGTTTTTATTTATTTTAAATTTTTGCCGATTATTTTTCATGTTCTAAGTATAGCATATTTTAAAAATAAAAACTGGCGCACCACCGCTTCTATTCTATTCTATTAGAGAGCCTATGGCTATTGGGTTTTGGTGTCAAATATTTTTTGTAAATTTTTGTAACCTGTTTATATTTTTACAATGTTATGTAATATTTAAATATATCTTACTGTCATTACATAATAAAACCGTCAGGCACAGCCGTATCCTGAAATAACTACAATACAGTAAGCATTCGCAGGCTATTTCAAAGAATTAAGAGTGAACTTGTTCACTTTGGGAATTTATTTTTGCGATTGTAGAGGTTGTGGATTTTCCCTCAACAAAGCTTATAAATTCGACCCTTCCACCATTTTCCGTAATTATTTTTGCTTCGGGAAGAGTTTCCATTGTATAATCGGCGCCTTTTGTATGAACGTCGGGTTTTATTTCCGCGAGTAATTTTGCGGGTGAATCTTCGTCAAAAAGAACTACATAATCGACACTTTTCAATGCACAGAGGATTTCTGCCCTGTCCTGTTCGTTATTAATCGGGCGTCCCTCGCCTTTGATACTTTTTACGGATTTGTCGGAATTTAAAGCAACAATCAGGACATCACCAAATTTTTTGGTTGTTTCAAGGTATCTGACATGCCCGACGTGTAATATATCAAAACAGCCGTTGGTAGTAACGATTACTTTTCCGGCTTTTCTTAATTCTTTAAGCAATTCCTGTAAATTTTCCCGTTTTATTAAGCCGCTCATTTTTATCCTTTCATTAAGAAATAAAAGGGGATTGTTACATCCCCCTTTATACTATTTTTTTACTGAAGTTGCCGGTTGTGCAGCAGCAGAATTAAACACAGGATTGTCTTTTGCCTGTTCTTTTATCTTCTTTTGAAGCTCATCGGGATTGAAGCTCGGGTCAACATATTCGATTTTTGCTTCTTGTTTTGTTGTGTTAATAAAGTTTTGGAGAATTTTAACTTTTTCCTGATTTTCAAGGAAAGCCTTAATTTCATCCTTAACTTTTTCATAGGGTTCCGTACCTGCAGCAATACGGTCTTTTACAAGAATAATGTGGTAGCCGTATTCGGATTTTACAACATTGCTTACTGTTGACGGTTTCATAGAGAATGCGACTTTTGAGAAAGGTTCTACCATTTGGTCGGCAGCAAAATAACCCAAATCTCCGCCTGATTGAGCAGTAGGCACATCATCAGAATTTTCTTTTGCTATTGCTGCAAATTTCGAGGGGTCACTTTTGACTTCTGCGAGAATTTTTTCTGCTTTTGCTTTCTTTGCATCGAGTTCCTGAGTAACTTTTTCTTCTATTTGTTCCGGTGTCAATTTATCATTTTTGGCAGTAATCATTTCTCTTATTTTGTCTGCATCAGCACTGATAAGAATATGAGATGCTCTTACCTTATCGGGATATTTAAACTTGTCAATATTTGAGCTGTAGTATTTTTTTGTCATTTCATCAGTAATATTAACAATTGCCATAGAATCAACAAGTTTCTTCACTCTTAATTCTTCCGTTAAATCTTTTTTAAATTCAGCAGAAGAAACACCGCTTTGTTTTAATATTTCATTAAATTTTTCTTTTGAACCGACTTTATCAATAATATCTTTCAGTGCAAGTTCAACATCTTTATCCGTAACTTTTATTTTTCTTTTTTCAATTTCGGCATCAATGATATTTTGAACCATAAGTTCATTAACAATTCTGTCTTTGAGCATTAACCCTACAAATCCGTCAGGTTCTTTTGTAACATCAATACCGAGCTGTTTAAACATCGGATTGTTGTTAAATTCTTTGATTTTTTCTTCATACTGCTGTCTTGTAATCGGATTATCGTTTATAATAATCACCGCATTTTTATTACCGTTAAAACCGCAGCCTGTGAGGAGCAGTGCCGATAATAAAGATACGCATAGTGCTTTTGATAATGTTTTCATCTAAATCTCCTTGCTTTTATCCGAGAGTTTTACATAATCGGATATTATTTCAGTTATATAATAAAATAAACTCGACAGAATGTTAAATAATTCATTAAAATTTAAACCAAAATTATTTAATAATATTACAGAAGTGCCGTCTTTACAAGCTTTCGGCAATTTCACAAACTTAATATATTTTTTTACATCAAATGGTAATTTTCTGAATATAATTTTTTCTTCCGCAGGTGAAAAATCAGTATAAATCCTTATGCCTGCGGGTGTTTCTTGAACTCTGTTTATATTTGCATTTGAGGCAAGAATTTTTAATTTAACCAATTTTATGAGGTTTTCAACAGGCTCACCCAATTTTGAAAACCTGTCTTTCCACTCATTTGCGATTAAATCTGCATCCGAAACGGTTTTTGTATCGGAAAGTCTTTTGTATTCGGCCATTTTCTGCTCTTCCGAGCCGACCCATTCATCGGGAATATATGCCGTCACATTAATATCAATCAGAGAGGATTTATATGTTTGTTTTTTGATATCCTGCAGCTCATTAACAGCCTCTTCAAGCAAGGAACAATAAGTATCAAACCCCACTGCTGTCATTTTGCCATGCTGCTTTGTACCGAGAAGATTTCCTATTCCTCTGATTTCAATATCTCTTAATGCAATTTGATAACCGCTGCCGAATGAGTTAAATTCTTTTATTGCTTTCAGGCGTTTGTATGCGTCGTCAGTTAAAACCTTATTTTTTTCATACAGACAGTAGCAATAAGCCTGTTTATCGGTTCTGCCGACTCTTCCCCGCAACTGATAAAGCTGAGCGAGTCCAAACCTGTCGGAATTGTGTATTATCATTGTATTTGCATTTTTTATATCTATTCCAGACTCAACAATAGCACTGCACAAAAGTACATCATACAAACCCTCTCTGAAATCGCACATAATTTTTTCCAATTTTGAACCGTCTGTTTTTCCGTGAGCTATTGCAATACGTGCATTCGGAAGAATTTTTTGAAGATATGCGCCGAATTCATAAATTGTTTCCACCCTGTTATAGAGATAAAAAACCTGTCCATCTCTTTCGAGTTCATAATTTACGGCATTTTTTATTATTGTTTCGTTAAATTCAGTGACAAAAGTTTTTACAGGAAGTCTTTCAGCAGGAGGGGTTGCTATAACCGAAATATCACGTATTCCAGAAAGCGCCATATAGAGGGTTCGGGGGATTGGGGTAGCAGACATATTCAAAACATCTATATTTTTCTTTAACATTTTGAATTTTTCCTTGTGATTCACCCCAAATTTATGTTCTTCATCAATCACAAGGAGTCCCAAATCTTTAAAAATAACATCGTCCTGAAGAAGCCTGTGAGTGCCTATTACAACATCAGTTTCACCCGAAGCAATATTTTCAAGGCTTTTTCTGATTTCTTTCGGGGTACAAAATCTTGACAATACCTCTACTTTGACAGGAAACGGACTGAATCTTTCGCTTATTGTCGTATAGTGCTGCATTGCGAGAACAGTTGTCGGAACAACCATTGCTGCCTGTTTTCCGGACATAACGGCTTTGAATATTGCCCTCATCGCAACTTCCGTTTTGCCGAAACCGACATCACCACAAATAAGCCTGTCCATTGGCTTTTCAAGTTCCATATCTTTTTTTGTTTCAAGGATTGCTTTCATCTGGTCAGGTGTTTCCGTATACGGAAATGACTCTTCAAGCTCAAACTGCCATACCGTATCGGGTTCAGAGGAATAACCTTTAGCCGTTTTTCGGTTTGCATAAAGCCTTAATAATTTTTCTGCAACATCGGCGACCGCTTTTTTAACTTTCGATTTTACGTTTTCCCAATCCGTGCCGCCCATTCTTGAAAGAGTCGGCTTAACCGCACCTGAGCCTTTATAAAGAGTTAAAAACGATATCTGCTCAGCGGGGATGTACAACTTGTCCTTTCCTGCATATTCAACCAGAAGATAGTCTTTTTCTTCGCCGTCAAATTCAATCTTTGACATGCCTTTAAAAATACCTATTCCGTGAATTTGGTGAACAACATAATCCTCAGGTTTTATATCATTTTCATTTCTTTTTTCACGGCGATATCTTCTCTTTGACTTTGTAATTTCTTCCGAATGCTTGTTGAACAATTCCCTGTCTGTCAAAACAACTACTTTTGCATCCTCCGAAACTCCGCCAGAAGAGGAAATTGCGGAGGTTATGCAAACATCTGAAAGCACATTAAAATCATCAGATACAGGAATTTCAAACTCACTTAATATTTCTCTGACACGGTTTTCATAATTTGTAGATATTATTACTTTATACAAATTTTCTTTTTTACTCAAAATAAATTCAGCAGCATCGTATAAATTTGCCGAAAAAAGAGGAACGGGCGAACAATTAAACTCAACTGTATTTTTAAATTCTTCTCCGCTAAAATTATCGAAATACACTTTTTTCAGGCGGTTTGAATAAGAAATAATATCCTGTAAAGACGGATGTTTCAGTTTGTTCAGAGGAAGCGTCTGCGGAAGAAGCAGATTTTCTTCGTATTTTTTACCGAGCAAATTGCTAATCTGATTTATACGGTTTTTTAATTCAGAATACTCATCAAAAATAAGATAAACATCATCAGGAATAAACTCAAAAAATGTTTTCATATTCTGATTGAAAACCGTGTCATAATAGTCAATTCCCTCGAAATCAAGATTTTCGGAAAGAGTATTCTTTAATTCTTCATACTTTCCTTTGAAGAAACTTTTCTGCTCTTCACTCAATTCAGCCAATTTTTTACTGAAAGCATCAAGACATCCTCCATCAATCGACTTTATCAGTCCGTCACTTCTGATAAATTTTGATACGGGAAAAATGTCTGCCGAACCGATTTTTTCAATACTCCGTTGGGTATCAGGATTAAAATACCTTAAATCGGTAATTGTATCACCCCATAATTCAATTCTCAGAGGATTTTCATCCAAACCGTAAATATCGGCTGTATCCCCCCTTATACTAAACTCGCCGATATCAGTGACAGAAGAAACTCTCTTATATCCAAAGCTCAACAATTTTTCCGAAAGTTCTGACAAATCAGTTTCCATATCAACTTTCAGGGAAATTCTGTTTTCATCGAAGAAAGTTTTATCGGGAAATTTTTCAAAAGCTGCTTTCACGGGCAAAATTATTACAGGATATTTGTTAATATTTCTCAATATTTTTATTTGTTCCGAATATCTGTATAAATCGGGGAAATTCGTGTCGTAAATTCCGCTGTCACTATACGGAAAAATAACCGCTTTTTTTCCGAATAATTCATTTAAATCGTTTTTATATCTCAAAGCAGATTGTTCGGTTTCAACAACGATAACTATGTTTTGTTCAGACGAAATAAAACCCGAAGAAAAAATCTTACACAGGTTGTTCTGCGAAGAAAGAGCAAAAGAAGTTTTTTGTTTCAGTAAACTTTTTATCTTTTTGTATTTTGAGGTTTGTATTAATTTTTCATAAAATTCGTTTGTCGGAAGCATATTTCAAATATTAACGCAAATGAATTTTCATAGCAATTGACATAAACAATAAACAACATATACTATATATATATGATTTGTTTTACAGCAAATTATTGTTCAATATATTGGGAAAGAAACAAAATACAAAAGGAGTTATATATGAAAAAGAGATTAGCAATTTTATTATCAGTAAGCGCAATTTGTTTATCTGCACCTGTTTTTGCAGACGGCTTGGTTTTTGACCCTGAAAATTATTCTTCAAAACCCACACAGACAGCTGCCGCAACAACAAAAACAACAACTAATACAACACCTGCCGTAAATACTGCGAAAGTAAAAGATATTACAAACGCAACAACAAGAGAAAATACAAATTTACAAAATGCACTTTTTGAACTTGACAGCGCACAGGTTGACGTAAGAAACCAACTTTTGGATGAAAAAGCAAAATATACCGATATTGACAATCAATATAAACTTGTTAAAGAACAAAGAAAACAACAAGCAAAAGCAATAAGAGAATCCGAAAGAAGAATTAAACAAATCGAAAAGACAAAAAAACAAATAAGAAACAGTATGCAGCTTGCACAATAACAAATTAATCAATAAAACAAAAAGCTGTCCTTTCGGGCAGCTTTTTAAATGTAATACTTTGATTGTTATCCGTTATTTATTTAAAATAAATTCTTTAAAACTTTTCATAGGGAGATTTTTCATTTTTTCAAAAAACTCCTTTTCAAGAGTAAATTTTTGTTCAAAAACCCCGTAATTTTCATCATTCATTAGCTTCTCCACAGGAACAGCATTTTTGTATTCAAAATTTACAATACCATTTTTATACAATTTAACATCAAAAATATTCTGCTCTTTTATAATCTTCAAAGCAGATAAAATGCAGTCAGCACTAAAACCCAAATTATCCGAAAGTTCATCGAGTGTAGCTTTTCCGCCCTTTTTTGAACAGGTATACTTTATCATCCCCGTCAGAGTTTTCAGAAATCCCGAAATATTGAATTCGGGGATGTTAAAATTCATGAACATCAAAATTCTTTCGGGATTCTCTATCAGATTTTTTAAAAAATCAATATTCGGAGGACAGTCATAGAAAATAACCGTTTCCGCATCTTCGGGGAAAAATTTTTCATCTGCGATTAAATCTGCTATTTGAGAATAGCGGGAAAGTTTTTCGCGGGTCTTTTTGTTTCTGGCAAATACAACAATTTTTTTGTCAGTTTTTTCAATGTAATTTTCTATTTCTTCAAAACCGTCCGTTTCGCGTCTGTTATCTATTATTTTTGCATTTTTACCGAAAGCAGGCTCATCATCAGGTATATTCGGAAAATCCAAATCCTTAATCATCAGCTGCAAAGAAGATTTACCGTTATAGACATTTTCTTCAAGCGAAAAAGCTATATTTAATTTTTCGCCGGATTTTTGTCCTGTAAAACCCGAATTCCATTTCAGACAGTCAAATATTTTTCCGTCAGGAGCTGCAAACCTGAGTTGCAAATGATTTTGCAGACTGCCTATTAATCTTTCAGACTGAAGTGTTGTATCTCTGATTGCAAAAACGGGCGGAGGATTTTCGGCACCGAAAGGTTCAAGCATTCTTATGGTATCAAGAATATCCAGGGTTAAATCATCGGATGACAAATCGGCATCTATATTAATAACGGGTTTCAATGTTTCTCCGTTTGTCTGCTCTTTCACACTGCTGACAATTGCTTTTTTCACTGCAGAAAAAGAAACTTTTTCTCCGTCAAAAGAAAAACCTCCCGCAAATTTGTGTCCGCCGTATCCGTCAAACAGTTCCGCATTATCCTTCAGAATGTCATAAATATTTATCCCGACAGGACCACGGCAGGAACATCTGTATTTATTCCCGTCTTTTCTCATTACAAAAGCCGGTTTATTGAAATTTTCAACCAACCGTGAGGCAGCAAGTCCAATAATTCCGATATGGGTTTCATCATCCTGAAGCACAATAGCATGTTCATATTCAGGTGGATTGTTCTGAATAATTGAATAAGCACGCTGATTTGCTTCTTCACACATCAATTGTCTTTCTTTGTTCAGGTCATTTAATTCTTCAGAAATTTTATCAAGCTCATCATCATCATCGGACACAAAGATTTTAAACGATTTTTCGGCAGAATCAAGTCTGCCTGCTGCATTTAACCTCGGAACAACGGTAAAAGCAATCGTATAAGAATTTATTTTTGAAAAATCAGAAATACCTGCACTTTGAAGCAATTTGGCAATTCCAGTGTTTCCGCCATTTCTTATAATATCCAACCCCTCAGAAACTATGCGTCTGTTTTCGTTTCTCAGAGGAACAATATCGCCAATCGTACCGATAGCGGCAATCGGAAGTATATTTTTTACAAATTTTGATTTTTTATATTTTTTAAGTAATTCCGATGAAAGTTTGAAAGCAATTCCGGCTCCGGAAAGCTCACAAAGGCTTTCTATCTGACCCGCACTCAAATCTTCCGACAAATGCGTGCTTGCCTTAGCATCAATAATTGCAAGCGCTTCCGGCAAATTCTCAGGCGCTTCGTGGTGGTCAGTGATAATAATATCCGTTTTGAAAGATTTTGCGAAACTTACTTCGGCAGCATTTGAAATTCCGCAATCAACCGTAATTATTAATTTCGCTTTTTCTTTTGAAATAAGTCTTATTAAAGCCTTTGTATTCAGACCGTGATTTTCTGAATCTCTGTCGGGAAGATAATAGCCGACATTTGCACCAATTTCCGTCAGGGTTTTGTAAAGAATTGCGGTTGATGTAATTCCATCGGTATCAAAGTCACCGTAAACAACAATTTTTTCACCGCTTTTCACAGCCTTTGCAATCCTTTTAAGGACAATATCGGCATCTTTAAACGCAGAAAACTTAATATACGGCATATTTGCAGGATTTAAAAAAGCCTCAGCCGCCAAATCAGTTTTTATTCCTCTTATGGCAAGAAGCTTTGCGAGGAGTGCATTTTCTTTACACGGAGAAAGCTGTTCAAACCCTGTGTCATCCCCGTATTTCCATTCTTTTTTCACAATTCTTTATCTTCTCCGCCGAACTCATCCTGATATTCGAAATCACCGGCATCTTCATCTTCTTCATCATCGTCGTCATAAAAATCATCCGTACCGCTTTTGATTTTTTCAACAACCATTTTTGCCATTTCTTTTGCGACAGAAATCTGAACATCCTCATCGGAATTTTCAAGCATTGCAATTGCTGCTCTGAGGATTTTATCTATATCGTACCAACGGTTTCCGTGTTTGTTAACAAGTCCCTCATCAACAGCATCAATAATATCCTCAACTCCCGAATATTCACTGTATGCAATATTGTGTTCAATAATAATTTTTATGATATTAAGAGCTACTTTTATTTGCGTTTCATCATCGGAATTTTCCAGTATTTTCATGGAATTTGACAGCACGGGGTCCCTATCATACCAACGTCTGATATTTTCGCTGTATTCTTCACGCATCTGTTAGCTCCTTTATTTATCCCTGTTTGAATGAAACACCGTATTTTGCTCTTGGATATTTCCAGTCTATTTTGTCGCATGCTACTCTGCAGGTTCCGCATTCCAGACAATTTTCGTAATTTACTACGATATCACCGCCATGTTCGTTTTCATGATAAACATTTGCGGGACATACATATAAACATACCTTTGTTTTGCATTTTCGGCAAGTTTCTTCATCAATTTTTAAATGAGAGTCAATATCAGGATTGATTTTAACCGTGTATAACTTTTCTTCAGTAGTTTTTTCAGCCATTTTTACCTACTTTAAAATACTCATACCTAATTTTACAAAATTTATAAAATCTTTAAAAAGGTTACATAATGAGCGGTTTTTTACGAAGTTTTTGATAAATTTTCTGTAACCGCTTGATTTTGGAACAAATCCCGAAGATGTAAACATTTTAAAGAATTCGTTAATTTTTTCGGGATAAAACTTCAAAAAAGACTCAGCATTGTCATGAACTATTGAAACAGTATTTCTGTATGTTTTCAAATCTTTATAAAAAGAAGTCTTTTTCAGTTTTTCTTCATAGCAGGATAGCATTTTGGCGGAAAAGTCAGTTTTGTTAATTGCTTCTATTGCCGTTTCTGCCGCAAGCTGACCGCTAAGCATTGCGAGGTTTGTACCTTCCCAGTGAACATTATCAACAAGCATCGCCGCATCGCCGACAACCATAACACCGTCCGAATACAGTTTGGGAATTGCATTAAAACCGCCCTCAGGAATTAAATGCGCAGAATATTCAAGCAGCTCACCGCCTCTTATCAATGGTTCTATATCGGGGTGTTTTTTGAGATTTTCAAGCAATTCTTCGGGGGACAATTTATGTTTTTTCAATTCATCAATATTTACACCGATTCCTATTGAAACGGATTCTTCGTTTGTATAAAGAAAACCCAATGCGGTTATGCCTTTTAAAGCTCCGCCGATTATTTCAACAACGCAGCCCGTATCGGGTTCAAGGTTAAATCTTTCTTCAATAACCTCTTTCGGAAGTTTTATAACCTCTTTTACCCCCAAAGCAAGCTGACTGTCTTTTAATTCTTTCCTTAAACCGATTTGTTTTGCCAATAAAGAATTTACACCATCCGCAAGAATAACAATGTCAGCAAAAAATTCTTCATTATCGGTTTTTATTCCGACAACTTTTCCGTCTTTAACAATCAATTCACGGACAACTGTTTTTGGAGAATAGTATGCACCCAGTTCAACGGCACGTTCAATGCACCATTTATCCCACTTTGAACGTATTACGGTGTAACTTGTTTTACTTTCTTTGTCCGAATATGAAACCGAAACGGAAGTCTTATCATCAGCAATTATGTATCTGTGTTCCGTATTAATTCTTTCAATGGGAGCTTCTTCTTTGAAATTCGGATACAAATTGCATGTCGGATATTCATAAACCGCACCGCCGAACATGTTTTTACTGCCCGCATAATTTCCGCGTTCAGCAACAACCACTTTCTTTCCGCTGCGTGCAAGAGTAATAGCTGCTGCCGCTCCCGCTACCCCTGCTCCGACTATTATTACATCTGTTTTATTAATCCCCATTTACAAATACCGTTACTGTCAAATTATTGATGTTATATTATACAATTTTTTTCACGTGTCTGCAATGCCGTAAACTTTAATTTTCATTAATTATTTGCTCAGAAACCGTTAATAGTGAATAATTTTTGGTATGAAATTATTTATTAAATTTTTTGTTATCGTTTTTACAGTTAATATTTTTTCAGGTTACGCAGGTGCGCTTGATATACTTTATCCGCAACAAAAACACCACAAAACAACATCAGACGTAACTTATATTATGGGGAACGTTTCACCGTCCTCTGAGTTGGTTATAAACGGAGAAAAAGTAAAGGTATGGAAAAACGGTGCTTTTTGCAAAACCGTCCTGTTAAATCAGGGAAATAATACATTTAAAATTACCGAAACTGACGGTGAAACCGTAAATTCCAAGGAATATACGGTAAATCGGATTTGTATTCCGGCACAAACTTCTAAGACACCAAAGCAGCCGCCAAAGACTGAAACTTTTGAAAATGTTCAATATGCAACAATTACCAAAAACGGCGCACCCGTCAGAAACTCATTCAGCGACAATGCGGAAAGAATTTCTCATTTGCCTGTAAATACCGTTGTTTTTTTAGACGGAAAATATAAAGACTGGTACAAAATTTCAACAAACGAAAAAAATCCCCGATACTGGATTCATAAATCAAACGTAAACGTAATGTATCCTATGAATAACCACCCTGCGGCAGGAATTAACTCTGCGGAATTTTTTAACGACAGAATTTTTGCAGAATTTAAAGTTCTTCTTGATTTTCCGGTAATGTTCAAAACCGAAGAAAAAGGCAGCGATATTTATCTGACACTTTTTGGAGTAAAAAATATTCCGGCTCTTGAAAAAGCAATTGCATCCCAAAAAACTTTTGCAGGGTTAAAAATTGCCGATTATCAAAACGGGAACCTAACTCTTTATATCCCGTCAAACGAACCTTTATGGGGATATCAGGCAGATTATGAGGGTAATGTTTTTGTTTTCAGAAGAAAAAATCCACCCTTAATTAACAAAAGATATCCTTTGAAAAACATAACCATTACAATTGACCCCGGACACGGGGGAAAAGAACTCGGCGCAGTCGGGCCTACAAGAATTCCCGAAAAAGATATAAATCTGGCAATTTCAAAAGAGCTTAAAACCATTCTCGAAAGAGAGGGTGCAAAAGTTATTATGACAAGAGAAGATGATTCTCACGTAGATTTATATGCAAGACCGGATATCGCAAACGAATATAATTCAATGATTTGTCTGAGTATACATTCAAATTCAATTGTCGACAAAGACCCTTATGAAAGACACGGTGTCGGCACTTATTATTATCACCCTCAGGCAAAAGAACTCGCCAACCAGATAAAACTCCAGATGGTTAAGGATTTAAAATTAAAAGACGACGGACTCAGAAGAGCAAGCTTTGTTCTCACAAGACCGACAATGCCGCTCTCTGTTCTGGTTGAAGTCGCATATATGCCAAACCCCGAAGAATACCTCATGCTGAACAATCCGAACTTTCAAAAAAGAGCAGCAAAATCAATCTGTGAGGGTCTGAAAAATTATTTAAGAAACATCAAAGAAGAATAATTATTTTCCAGAAGAAGCATTGTAAGTTGAAATCTTTTCAAAATATTTTTCAACCGCCAAATATCCGTTGAACATTTCATTTGAAACGGCTGCATATTTTGAAGCGGCAAGAAATTTCAATTCTTTTGCACGAATTTTTAAAATTTCATCACAGTCATTACGCCAGTTAGCATCCATTGAAACGGAACCTGACTGAAGAAATGCCAGTTCTTCGTTTATTTGCCCTATTGTACAGTATTCAAGCCTGTTAAAATCATATTTTTCAAGGAGCATTTTTTCTTTGTGCGAAAGGGAACCCTGAACGACAGGCGTTCCGTAAAAATTTTTCATCACAACAAAACTGTCGGCAATTCTTCTGTGCGAGGGGGGAATTTCGCTTCTCGCACTAAGAGATGTAATTCCGGGGGTGTTCATCGCATCAAAATCAAGCAAACCGCCCTCACCTACATCGGCTTTTGCCAATTCATACTCAAATATTTTCTGAAACGAACTGCCTAAACCCGTTTCTTCATTGTCTAACGTCCCTTTTTTCATATAAATCGGGATATTCCTTCCATTCCGTAAAATATAATAAATTATAAATTCAGATTTGTCATCAGATTGTTATGAAAAGTAAATTTTCTTTATAATTTTTTACTTTATTATCCATAAAAAATAAAAAATCAATAATTCATTGCATTTTCACGAAGAACTTTACAGGCACAATTATGTCCCGCTCTATCGATAACACAATCCGAGTCATCATCACAACCCCTTGGATACAAGCCGTTTTCTCTAAGAAGAAAAGTAAATATATCTCTGCCAATTCTGTTTGGTTTTTTCTCTCCATTCAAATCGACCCAAATTCCTGCACATACATAATCATTATTTCTTCCATAAGTTGCCTGACAATCATTTGAAGCAAAATCAAAAAGCACTTGAGTACCGTCAGATAAAATCATTTTTCTTACATCTGAAGATGTATCCCATGTACCATAAGGATATATGTTTCCGTTAAGATACGTTATATTGGCGGCTTGTTCAAAACAGCCCTCATTACCGCCACATTCTTTTGTATTCACAAGATATTTTTTATACAAATTATAAATATCTTCAGCAGAAGTTGCCCAACCTCCAATATCACCTCTGGGATTTCCTTCATCAGCAATAATTTTGTTTGTCACCTGTACAAAAGTCGAATAGGCTTTTTTCAATCCTGCAACATACTCTTGTTTTTTTGTATTGTTAACAACCGTCGGAATAGTTATTGCTGCTATAATACCGACAATGACAAGCGTTATCAGCACCTCTGCAAGCGTGAAGCCTCTTTTGAACGTTCCAAATTTATGCCTTAATTTTTCCATGCTTTAAGTATAGCATATTTTAAAGATAAAAACTGGCGCACCACCGCCTCTATTCTATTCTATTAGAGAGCCTATGGCTATTGGGTTTTGGCGTCAAATAATTTTTGTAAATTTTTGTAACTTATCTGTATTTTTGTAATAATTGAATACAACTTACTGTCTGTTTTTACAAGTAACTTATTTTTAAAAATTCTTATCTGTAATAATCAAAAACAATGTGTCCGACCTTAACGATATCACCGTCTTTTACCCCCGCAGCCGCGAGCGCCTCAAATACTCCCATTGAGTCCATGATGTTTTGGAAGCGGTTTAATTGTTCAAAATTTTGAGAGTCGGTAACATTTGCAAGTCTTATCAGCTTCCCGCCATCAATTGTATATTCATTTTTATCGGTTTTATATATTGCAAAAGAGCTGTCATCATTGTCAAATGCACCCAAATCTTCTTCCGTTTCGATTTTTATTTCGGGCTTTTCGATTTCATCAACTTTTTTATAGAGAAAATTTAACAATTCCTTAATTCCTTTTTGGGTAACTGCAGAAATAAGAAAAACATCTTCCGACAATTTTGCAAATTCTGATTTGATTTCATTTACCCAAACTTCGTCAACTGCGTCAATTTTGTTAAGTACAATGACCTGATACCTTTTTGCAAGCTCTTTGTCGTGCTTTTCCAGTTCATTATTTATCAAATTATAATTATTTAAAGGATTTTCCGAGGTTAAATCAACAACATGAATTAAAAATCTGCATCTTTCAACGTGCCTTAAAAATTCATGTCCCAAACCTGTTCCCTCGGAAGCACCCTCAATAAGTCCGGGAATATCGGCAACAACAAAACCATCACCAGTTGGCTTTTTAACAACACCGAGATTAGGAACAAGTGTTGTAAATGGATAATCTGCTATTTTTGGTTTTGCAGAGCTTATAACACTTATTAACGTGGATTTTCCGGCATTTGGCATTCCCAAAAGACCAATATCGGCAATCAGTTTGAGTTCAAGCTCCAAAATTCTTTCAACTCCGGGTTCTCCGGGTTCACAAAACTGCGGCGCTCTTTTTTGGGGTGTTGCGAACCTTGCATTTCCTCTTCCGCCCCTGCCGCCTTTTGCAACAAGCACTTCTTGTTCGGGACTGTTTAAATCCGCAATTGTTTTATTCGTTTCAAAATCTTTGACAACAGTACCAACGGGAACTTTTATATACAAATTTTTTCCGCAGGCTCCGTGCTGATTTTTTGCTCTTCCGTTTTCGCCGTTTTGAGCCTTAAAAACAGACTGAAACGTAAAGTCAGTCAAAGTTGTCATATCTTCATCTGCAACGAGGTAAATATCACCGCCGCAGCCACCGTCACCGCCGGCAGGCCCGCCCTTGTCAACATATTTTTCACGACGCCACGCAACTGTTCCGTTTCCGCCTCTTCCTGATATTAATCTGATTTTAACCTTGTCTGTAAAGCCTGCCATATAATTATTATCCTTTTAAACCGAATTATAACTTAAAAATATTTAATTTTTAATCAAAATGTATTTTATATGGTAAAATTAAGAAAAATCGGAGATAAAAAATGGCAGATTCATTAAATGAGTTAATTTGTCCCGCATGCGGCGAAAAAATGGAAAAAATACTGACTCAGGAGGGGTTAAATATTGATATATGTTCTGAGGGCTGCGGCGGAATTTGGTTTGATAACAGAGAATTTACAAAATTTATTAAACCGCAGAACGCACAGGAAATTTTACTTAAATTAAGCGGTAAAAAATTTAAAAAAGTTGATACAGACGCTGTGAGAGAATGCCCCGTCTGCCATTCAAAAATGGTTAAAAACAAATATTCGATAAATTCATCGATTGAAATTGACGAATGCTACAATTGCGGCGGAAAATTTCTTGATAACAACGAATTAAACGAAATAAGGAATTCCGAAAAGCCGTCAGACCGGCAAGTTGAAGAATTGGTTGACAATCTTTACAAATCAACAGGTCACATTCAATACGTCGCAAGCAAAAATGCAGGATTAGAATTTTTCAAAAACTTATACAATAAGTATAACAAATTTTAATCGCTTCTTAAAAGAAGCGATTTTTTATTTTTTATCGCATTTTATAACCTGAATGTTTTTTGTTTCCGACAAATCTCTTCTTGCGGCACAGATTTTTTCTTTTGTTTCATCGTCAATGCCTTTGCCGTTTGCAAGCCTGTCAATAAAACCGTTATTGAGTTTTACGGCTTTTTCCAGAGCACCCAGTTCTTCAAGAACATCTTTTATCATATCAAAATCATAACAAAAACCCTGTTTGTGCTGATAGACAAGGGTTTCTCCCGTCGGGGAAGTAACAGGAACACCGCCCTGTTCAAAATACAGTTTAAAAATCGATTTCAAATCCTGCAATTCTGCCTGCATTGTACTTACAGCAGACTGAATACGCAAAAATCTTTCAAACAGATATTCAACATTATCAATTTGTTTCAACTGCCAGTCATATTTTTTACCGTATAATTTTTTAAGTTTCGGGTAGCATTGTGCAAGACCTATTGTATCTGCCATTGCTCTGTGGCGTTCTGAATATTCCACGTTAAATTTGTTCATCATGGATTCAAGACCGCAAGACTCAACATCGGGATAAACTTCTTTATACATCATTTGAGAATCAATAACCGGATTTATAATTTCTTTTCCCGTCGTGCGTTTTGAAGCTTCATTTATAAAACTGTAATCAAAAATCGCATTGTGAGCCACAATCGGATAATCACCGATAAATTCAAGGATTTTCGGCATTACTTCCGCCTCTGTAGGAGCGTCTTTGACATCCTCTTCGGTAATTCCGTGAATTGCTATACTCGATTTTCTTATATGCTGTTCGGGATTAATTAACGTTTGAAATTCACCTTTTATCTTGCCGTTTTCCATTCTTACAGCGGCAAACTCAACCATTTTTTCTTTTGTATAATCCAGACCTGTTGTTTCTACATCAAGAACTATCTCAATTACTTTTTTAGCGGGCATATATAATTTAACTCCATCCTTTCAAAATATTAGCATAAATTTAAAATTCAGTCTTTATTTTAATATTTGATTTTAAAACCTGTTTACAATGTTGAAATAAAATCCTTTTAATAATAAGATGAACCTTGTAGTTTAATAATTTTTGCCGGTAAAATGACTATCACAGTAAAAAAATACACAAATAACGATAAAATTGTCTGGAATGAATTTATTAAAAATTCCAAAAACGGAATTTTTATGTTTGACCGCAATTTTATGGACTATCATTCTGACAGATTTAATGATTTTTCATTAATGTTTTATAATGATGACAAATTAGCTGCCGTAATGCCTTTATCCGTTCACGGTGACGAGGTTCGCTCTCACGGCGGGCTGACATACGGGGGAATTATCTGCGATAATTCAATGAAGCAGCACAGAATGCTGGAGATTTTTGAATGTTTAAAATCTTTTCTGAAAAACAACGGAATTAAAAAACTTTTATATAAAACATTACCCTCTATATACCACAAACAGCCGTCAGAAGAGGATTTATACGCTCTGTTTGCAAACGGTGCAAAGCTTGTAAGAAGAGATATTTCAACAACAATAAACCTTAAAGACCCGATAAAACCGGAAAAAGGCAGAAAAGCGCAGATTTCCAGAGCAAAAAGAGAGGGCGTAACAGTTGAAGAATCAACTGATTTTGAAACTTTTATCGAACTTGAAAACAAAATTCTGTCTGAATACCATAATACAACGGCAGTTCACAGCGCTGAAGAACTCAGACTTTTAAAATCCGCATTTGAGAACCGGATAAAATTATATGTCGGAAAATTAAATAACAAAATCATTGCCGGAACGGTTATTTTCATCTATGACAATGTTGTTCACACGCAGTATATGGCTGCAGACGAAACTGCAAGAACCTTAGGCGGTTTGGATTTGGTTATCAGAACTTTGACTGAAAAATACAAAGAAGAAAAAACCTACTTTGATTTCGGAATTTCAACGGAAAATAACGGAACATTCCTTAACCGCGGACTTATTGCACAAAAGGAAAGTTTTGGCGGCAGAGGAATTGTGTACGACTTTTACGAACTCGAAATTTTATAATCCCGAACTTAATTCTTTTTCTTTAATGTGATAATGCTGCCATCGTTAGTCATCCCGACACCTGAACTGTCATCGGCATCATAATCTATATGTATATCGGAATGGTCATAAATCATATAATTTCTTTTTGATGAAGAGGCATTCGCTATATCAAAATAAGAAAGATTATTTTGTCTGATATAAGAATTAATTTTTTCATCATAAGAGATTATCGGGTCAAAATTTACCCAGCCGTACTCATCAAACCAAACTTCAACCCATGCCTGAGGGTCGTACTCTTTTCTGACATTATCCTCAAACGGCAGACTATAACCTCTGACAACTCTTGCAGGAATGTTTTTTGCTCTGCAAAGTGCAGCAAAAAGTGCAGCAAATTCATTACTTGTTCCGCTGCCCGCAAATACTGCCGCATTAGCACCCCTGTCAGAATTTTTCAGATTTTTGTCGTAGGTAAGTTTATTATCAACAAAGTCAAATATATTTTTAACGGTTTCTATTCTGCTTTTACCGTCACGAATGCTCTTTGCCGCTTTCTTAACTTTAAAGCTGTCAGATTCAATTTTATTTTCGGGACTCGTATATTTTTTTAAATCTCTTTCCGATAATTGACCGTCAATGTTTTTATTCAGTTTCATTGCTTTTTCAATTGTATAGGTCTGTGCAGCAGCACTGCCTTTGAGTGTAATGTTAAAAACAGACGGAGGCTGTTTAAAATTATAAACCGCCATTCTTTTATTATCCTTATTTACAATTTCGTCTGGAGCAGGAGTAATCTGAACCTCGGATACTTTCTGTCTGAGATTTACGTTTGAAGGTATTGCAACAGATAATTTTAATTTTTTAAAGTTACCTCTGAAACCTATTTTTCTTTTAATTTCATATTCAAAAGGTTCATTTTGTTTAAATACGGGTATTCGCTGCGTAATTATCAATTCCGAAGGAGTATTAACCTGCTTTTTATCCGAATTTTTTTTGGAAGAAGCATAAAGAAAAACAGAAACAAAAAACAGAATAACTATAAGAATTGAAACAGATGCAATTATCCATGTTTTTTTTGTATTTTGTCCATTTTCGATATCAGATTGATTATCCATAAATACCCCGCAATAAAAAACGGGCAAATTAATGCCCGTTATGAATTATTATATTTCTTTAACAAGTTCGTATAAGAATTTTTTAAACTGATCTTTGATTTTATTTGCAGTTTCGGTAACTTCCGCATGTGATAACGGCTGGTCAAGAATACCGCAGGCATAATTCGTTAAACAGCTTATACCAAGAACATTAATTCCGCACCAGTTTGCAATGATTGCTTCAGGAACTGTTGACATTCCGACAGCATCTGCACCCCAGCCTCTGACCATTTTAACTTCCGAGGGTGTTTCATAGGTCGGACCTGTCATACCGCAATAAACACCTTCTTTGATGTCAATTTTTAATTCTGCGGCAATTTTCTTTGCTTTTGCTCTCAATTCTTTTGTATAAACATCGCTCTGGTCAGGGAAACGTGGTCCTAATTCATCATCATTTATTCCAATAAGGGGATTTGTACCCATCATGTTTAAATGGTCTGCAATCAACATCAAATCACCCGGTTCAAAATCTTTATGAAGCAATCCTGCCGCATTTGTCACAATGAGATTTTTAACACCAAGTTTTTTCATTACCTTAATCGGATATGTTACGGTCTGCATTGAATGCCCCTCGTAGAAGTGAAATCTTCCCTGCATCATTACGACAGGTTTTCCCGCAACTTCCGCAAAACACAAAAGCCCTTTATGTCCTACCACTTTTGAGGGTGCAAATCCCGGAATTTCTCCGTAGGGAACCTTAATTCCGTCATATTCATCGGCGAAATCACCCAAACCCGAACCCAAAATAATACCGGTTACAGGCTTAAACCCGTTTGTTTTTTCGTTAATAAAATCTACCGCAGAATTGTCCATAAAAACTCCTAACATTAAATTACATAACAAAATTAAAATATATTATAGCACAAATACCTATAAACCAGCAATAATATGCAAAACATTTCATAGAATATTTACCGAGAAAATGCATAAAATATTTTACACAAATATAACCAACCGCAATTGAAGTAAAAAAGCCGACAATTACTGCCGTCCAGTTTATCATGGTCAATTCGTCGGCATCTAATTTTAATATCGGATAACAGATTGAAGCACCTGAGATTATAAAAATACTGAGTAAAAACGAATATTTTGCAGCAGTTACTCTGTCCAATCCCGAAAGCATGCCTGTTGCAATTGTTGTACCCGAACGGGAAATTCCCGGAATTGCGGCAACACCCTGTGCAATACCTATTAATATTGCTTGTTTTAAAGATATTTTATCATTTTGCTCTTTTTTCTCTTTTTTAGAAGAAATTTTCTCGGAAATGAATAAAATAGCACCCGTTATGAGAAGAAAATATCCGATAATTTTTGGCGATGCAACCAAATCTTCACAATATTCGTGCAAAGGAAAAGCAACCAATACGGTAAAGAAAGTTCCGATTACGAGATATATGGGTAATTTTGCCTCAAATGAAGAAAAATCTTTCGTTTTTATTGCATTTATAAAAGCCTTGCATACTGATATGATTTCGGCTCTGAAAAATATCAAAACCGCAATCAAAGTTCCGACATGCAAAACAATATCGGTAAACACTTCATCTTCACCGCCAAAGGAGAAATCTTGTCCGATAATCTGATAAAGAGCAGATGCCAAAACAAGGTGCCCCGAACTTGATACGGGCAAAAATTCCGTTAAACCCTGTATTATCGCAAGAATTACAACTTGAATTACTGTCATTTTAATTATTCCTCATAATAAACCGCACAAGAGGTCGGAGTTTCCCAAACCGCAACACTGTATATGCAATCTATTTCTTTCTTTACATTTTCATATATAAATTTTGCAATCATTTCGCTGCTCGGACTCTGACCCTTAAAGTATTCCAGTTCATTCAAATCTTTATGGTCAATTAACTCCAAAGTTTTATTCAGTTCTTTCTTCAGAATTTTGAAATCAAGCATTATATTGGCTTTATCAAGAGAATTACCTCTTGCGGTAATTTCAACTTTCCAGTTATGTCCGTGCTGATTTTCACATTTACCTTCGTAATTTAAAAGGTGGTGTGCTGCCGAAAACATGCTTTCTGCTTTTATTTCAAACATATACGACCTATGAAATTTTTTCCAATTGTTCTAACAATAAGCTGTATTTATCGGCAAAATCTTTACCTCTTGCATAAATTGCCTGTCTTAAAACCTTGGGCAGATTAAAAGCTCTGCCGTTTTTAAGATTTTCTTCGTAAACTTCTTCAAAATTGTTGGGAATACGGAGTGACCAGTTAAAATCACCTGATGTACCGGGTCTGTTGTATGTTTCTTTTAAACCGAAGAAATCAGTGAAGAAAATCTGAACATTTTCAGCCTTGCATGCGAAAATTTCAACCAGCTTGTGGAATGTAAGATAATCAGCATCCTTAGAAAGTCTTACGGCAATTTGTTCTTTTTCTTCGTCCGTTGCATCCGGATATAAATCCTCAGCCAAATTTTTGCCATGGAGATAACCCTCATGAGTATTTACGGTTTTTTCTGCCCAGACGGAAATCGGTTCGTTGTCATGAGTACCAACCATAACCCATGATGCAGGTTTAATATTTGCACAACGGTATGCATGGTCGGGTTCATCGGGAACTACAAACTGTGTAAGACACATGCCCTGAAGTTTGTACTGTTTCATTACCGATTCTACAGGAAGAGTTACTGTTCCCAAATCTTCACAGACAATTGCGTCTTTATTTAAACCGACTTCTTCTGCAGCACCGATAACAATTTTTTCCACCAGTCTTGCATATTTTCTGATTTGTTCGGAAGTCAGTGATTTAATTCTTTTTTCCTTGTCAGAAGTAACTTCTTCATTCAAATCATCTAAAGTTGCTATCGCAAATTTTGATAAAAATTCATGTTCCGGAGAAGAATACAATCTTCCGGCACCGTCCTCTGGTTTCGGAGTCGCATCTGATTTGTACACCCACGGGTCTATAAGCCCAACAAGGTGGTCAATTCTCACACCGCCGGGGTTTTCAACAAACATTTTTTTGAACAAAGCTTTCATTAATTTTCCCGCTTCGCCGAGAGAACCGTCTTTATTATACATTTTGTCGGGATTTATGGTCGGGAAACCCCATGCCTGTCCGTCATCAGAGAATAAATCAGGCGGACATCCCAGACACCAGCCGTCGAGGAACAATGACTGATAAGCCCATACATCTCTGTCAGAGAATGCAACCTGTCTGTCTGCAATCATTTTGATGTTTTTTGAAAGAGCAAATTCTTTGAATTTGTTGTTTTGTAAATAAATTATAAATTGTTTGAAAGCGTAAAATTCAATTTCATCACTGTACTTTTTCTTTATTTCAGAAATTCTTTTTTCAAATGCTTTCTTTTCCGCTGTATTTTTGGGATTAAACAGCCGTTTATCGGTTTCATTTTCCCAGACAGGCCAGTAATCGTTACCGTTTTCAATCGTTAATGCTTCGTAAAGCGAATCTTTCTCTAACCACGAATTGTTATCTTTTTTATATTTTTCAAAAGCTTCAACCATTTTAAAAGGATTAATCTTTTTGAAGTTTTCAAAAGCCTCTTTTAAAGCCTCTTCCTGTTTAACAAATATGTACTGATATGCAGTTCTGTTTATATCTTTGTTTGGATTGCCGTCACAAACTTTTTTGTATGTTTCTTCCGTCAAAATACAATTAAATTCCTGTGTTGTTAACTGCTCTAAATCAATAAACAAAGGATTATTAGAGAAAATCGTACCCGTATATGGCGATGCGTCACAGGATTTTGTTTTTCCCGCAGGTCCGAGCTGAACCGCATTAAAAATTTCGCTTAAATAATCGACAAGTTTTTCCGCAGCCTTAGACACAGAATTACCAAAACCCGTATCTTTTCCGCTGATTGAGGGGAAGCTGTTAGCATGCGCTATAAAAGCCACATTTTTCTTTCCGAGTGCTACTAATGCTTCTTTTACAATTCTTTTATACTGTTTATCCATTTTTATCTCCAATTTTATGTATGATTTGATTTTACCATATATTGAGATTTTGGTAACAGATAAAAAAATTCCTTATAAAATAAGCGTTTGAAGTGTTTACAAAAGTAAAAAACTTTATAATAACTTATCAACTGTTTCCATGAGAACTATTTTCACATGAGAATAATTCAATCCGCCCTGCATATATGCCGCAAATGGCGGTCTTAACGGCCCGTCAGCGGACAATTCTATCGTAGAACCCTCAACGAAAGAGCCTCCTGCCATAATCAACTTGTCCTCATACCCCGGAACCGTATCAGGAACAGGCGTTAAATAAGATTCAACAGGGGAAAACTCCTGAATTGTTTTGCAAAACTTAATCAAAGGCTCTGCTTTTCCGAATTTTACAGTCTGAATTATGTCTGTTCTGTTCTCCCTCGGTTTTGGAGTCGAAACAAATCCGATATCTTCAAAAACCTGAGAAGCAAGAATTGCACCTTTTACAGCTTCTGCAACAATTGATGGAGCCATAAAAATACCCTGAAACATCAACCGTGCCTGATTGAACATTGCGCCGCCCTCAGCACCAATTCCCGGAGCTGTAAGAGATTGTGCAACAAGGTCAACCAAATCTTTTTTCCCTGCGACATATCCGCCTGCTTCAACAATTCCGCCGCCCGCATTTTTTATCAGAGAACCTGCTATTAAATCCGCACCCACATCTGTCGGTTCAAGTTCTTCTACAAACTCACCGTAACAATTATCAACAAAACAGATACATTCGGGATTTTTAGATTTTACGGTTTCAACAATTTTTTTAATGGTTTCAATACTTAACGATTTTCTCAGAGAATATCCTCTTGAACGCTGGATTAAAACCATGGTAACGGTTTTATCAATCTTGTTTTCAAGCGCTTCAAAGTCAATTTCACCGTCCTCACCTTTTAAGGGAACTTCGTCATATAAAACACCGTGTCCCATAAGTGAGGCTTTATAATTACCGCGTTTTCCTATGACTTCTTCCATTGTGTCATAAGGAGAACCCGCAGCCGAAACAAGCTTGTCGCCATATCTTAAACATCCGAAAAGACAGCAGGAAAGTGTATGTGTTCCGGAAACAAAATGAGGTCTTGCAATTGCTGCCTCAGTATGAAACACATCGGCAAAAAGACTGTCAAGAGCTTCTCTTCCGATATCATCATGTCCGTATCCCGATACAGTATAAAAATGCTGCATCCCTATTTTATTTTTGATAAATGCGTCAAGAACTTTTTTTTGATTAAAGAGAGCTATTTCTTCCGCTTTTTCAAGCTGCGCCTGAATTTTCGCCTCTGCTTTTTTTATAATTTTTAATGTTTTTTCTTTCATAGAAAAAATCTAATCATAAAGTATGATTTTTTGCAATCAGGGTTTGTTGTAATATAAGTTAACAAAGTTAACGGAGAAGAAATGGCGAAAGAAGATGAAGAAAAAGTCATCAAAATAACTGAAGATGATGACAGAAACGGCAATGAAGAAAAAAATAATTTTTTAAAATATTATGAAGAGGACGAGGACAGCAATAAAAACCTGCTGGTAATTATTTCCGCAATAATTGCAGCTTTGTTCTTTGCGTTGGGTCTTTTCAGCATTATTAACTATTTTTCCGAAAACGAAAGAGGCACAGAACGCTCAAAGAAATTTGATTTCAGAGATGACATTTTAAGACTTGAAAAAAATAAATTTGGCGACACCATTTTCAGTAAACACAGGAATATTCTCGTACTTGGAGTAGATTCAAACGGAGTTGACGCAGACCCGTTTGAAAATACACGTTCGGACACCATTTTATTATTCAGCATAAATCCGCAAAATAAAAGCGTAAATATTCTTTCAATACCACGTGACAGCAAAGTATATATTTCAGAAGATAAAGGAATAAATAAAATAAATGCCGCTCATGCTTTAGGCGGAATAAAACTGACAAAAAGAACAATCGAAGAAACATTCGGTATAAAGATACATAATTATGTTATTTTCAATACCGAAGGAGTTGTAAAATTAATTGATGCCATCGGCGGAGTTCCCGTGTATGTTGAAAAAGACATGCATTACCGTGACTGGACAGGCAAATTACATATCAACCTTACCAAAGGAGAACACGTTTTAAGCGGAAAAGATGCAGAATGTTTCCTGAGATTCAGAATGGATGCAATGGGTGATATAGGAAGAACAGCAAGACAGCAATGGTTTTTAAGAGCTTTGGCAGAAAGACTGAAATCACCGGAAGTCCTTCCAAAAATTCCGGAAGCATTAAAAATAGCCGATAAATATGTAAAAACAGATTTAAGCCTGTACCAGATGTCCCAATATGCTGCCATGGCAACCAATTTAGACATGTCAAAAATCGAAACCGCAACACTCCCCGGAGCGCCAAATAAAAGAGGTTATATCAGCTACTGGATTTTAGACCCCGAAAAATGTAAAGAAGTAATAAACAGAATGATATACAATAAAAAAGCAAATATAGATGAGGAAAAAATTCCTGTTGCAACTATTCTGTATACAAACGACAAATACGATACGGCAAACTCAATAAAGGAAGAATTGGAAAAAGACGGATATAAGGTTATTTTTTCGGAAAGAAAATCTCTCCCGCACTCTCAGATTGTCGGACACTCTCAAATAATTACAAGTGATTTTGTAAACAAAATAAAAGATAAATTCAAAGACCTTGAAAATTACCATTTTGTATACGACCCATCAAATATGTATTCAGGCAATTGTGATTTTACGATAATAATTTCACAGTAGTGAGGAAATATGAAATACCCGAATCTTGAAGCGTTGATAGAAACAATAAGGATATTACGTTCCGAAAACGGCTGCGCATGGGACAGAGAGCAAACTCACAAATCTCTGAGAAGAAATATTCTTGAAGAATCATACGAAACCGTTGATGCGATAAATTCAGGTGACATGGACAATCTTAAAGAAGAATTGGGTGATGTACTTTTACAGGTTCTTTTGCACTCACAAATTGCTGATGATAATGGCTGTTTTAATATTGAAGATGTTGCAAAAGTCCTAAATGAAAAACTTATACACAGACATCCGCATGTTTTCGGAGATATAAAAACAACCGACACAAAAGAAATTCTTGCAAATTGGGACAAATTGAAATCAGAAGAAAAAACAGAAAGAAAATCTTTAATGGACGGAATTTCTAAATCACAATCGGCGTTAATGTCGGCGCAAAAAATCAGCAATAAAGCCGTAAAAGTCGGTTTTGAATGGGAAAATGACGAACAGCTCAAAGATTGCATTAAATCGGAATTTAAAGAATTTGAAGAGGCAAAAAGTTTTGAAGAGAAAGAAGAAGAGTTCGGAGATATACTTTTTGCCGTGGTAAATCTTGCAAGACGAAACAAAATTGATGCCGAACAGGCTCTTATCCGCTCAAACAACAAATTTATGTCAAGGTTCAGAGAAATGGAAAAGGCAGCAGAAAAACCGTTAGAGGAATTATCTTTGGCAGAATGGGACATTCTCTGGAAAAAGGCAAAAGTTAAAGTCAAAGAAAAGGAATGAAAAAAGCCGCTTTCGGAGCAATACCGAAAGCGGCTTCAGGATTTTTCAGTTCTTTGAACCTCAAAACGGCGTATACATAATTTGCATAAAATACAAATCATTAAAAGATAAATTTTTTATAAGGAATTTTTATGTTATCATTCAAATCATGAAAAAGATTTTGATTTTAACAAACAGCAATTGCCTCCACATATTTAGCAAGTCAGTCCTGGGCGGCGGTTATGTTGTTACAAAAAATCTTATTAATACTTTGTGCGATTTTGACAACGTTGATTTAACCGTAATGAGTGCCGACCCGAATGATTATGACTACAAAGGTATTCATTTCGTATATTTTGATTATGACAACTTTTCCGGAGAAAAAATAAAAGAACTGGAAAAATATATTTCAGACAATAATTTTGATATAGTTTTAACTTTAAACCTGTATCAAATGTACAAAAATTCATTTCTTCAGTCACATTCAATGAAATACCGCTGTTCAAGGAGTGTTTTTCCGATAAATATTATCAGAAAATTTTTAGTCAGAAAAAGGATAAAAGAAGAGGAAAAAAACTTCTCTTATTCCGACAAAACGTCAAAATTTTTTGCAATGTCCGAAATAATAAAAAAAGACTATGTTTCAAACTTCGGATTAAATCCCGAAAATGTACACGTTGTTTACCCTGCCTGTAACCAAATTTCTGAAAACTGTCCCGAAATAAAGAAAAAAGACAAAATATCTTTCGGAATCGTAGCCGGAAGCTCAATAAACAAAGGCGGACATTTGTTTTTACTTGCACTCGGAATAGTAAAACTGTCAGGTCTTGATTTCGGTATAAATATAATCGCTCCGAAATATGAAAAAGATTTTATGATGAAATTAATTGTTAAAATTTTCGGACTGAAAGACAGATTAAACATTTATCCTTTTCAGGAGGATATGAGCGGTTTTTACAGAGATATTGACGTTCTTGCTCTGCCCTCTCTGAACGAGGCTTTCGGACTTGTTGTTCCCGAAGCCATGTCATACGGACATTTTTGTCTTGTTTCTTCAACCGCAGGTTCTGCGGAAATTATTGAAAACGGCAAAAACGGTTTTGTTTTTAACAGAAGCTCTTTCGCAGATTTTATTTCATCCATAAAGAAAATAATACAAATTTATAACAATGACTTTGAAAAATTCAGAGAATTATCTAAAAATGCCTTTGAAACTTCAAAAAAATATTCGTGGAAAAATTTTGCACTAAATATCATTAACAAGTTTTGACACAATTTTACGGAAATTATTTACATCCATAAGAGAAAATGCCTCAACCGCATCAAGACTTTTCAAAAGTCCTCTGTAAGAATTCAGTCCGATAATTTTCCCCGCATAATCTTTTGAAGAAATCTGTGATTTGTGAAAGTTTATCATGGTCTTTTTATCTTCAATGACAGAGCTTATATCCATATAATACTGGGGCATATTAATTGTCGACCAGACTTCATAGTAAGCAATCTGAAGATTATTTTTGTGCTTTGTGGTTTTTAAATGATTATCAAGCAGAATACTCACGGCTTTGTGGTCTTTGTGCTGGTCAAAAATGTAAGGAATAAAAATAATATCGTAGTCTGAAATATCAATTTGATTAAACTCTTCCTGCCCGTCAATGACATGCTTATCTCTGAGCATAAGCATTTTAAGGCTGTTTACCCCTGCAAAATCCATTGCTGCTTTCATTTCTTCGGCACGTTCATCCCCGCCGTGAGTCAGAGAAATAACATCAAAATGTTTGGGATAAAGCTTCATTATCCCGCCGCAGCCGATACTTTCATCATCGGGATGAGGTGCTATAACAAGACATTTTGTATCCTCATAAATTTCTAAGGGCAGAGGCTTTATGTTTGTTGAGAAAAAAGGATTGTAAATCCTGTTTAAAAGTAATTTATACAGATTTTTCATAAAAAATTTTTTCATTGCCGTTTCTCTTTTTTCTTATTATAACATTTTAAAAAATTTTTAAAAACAAAAACGGACGAAAAGCATAAGACTGCCAGATATTTTATCCGAATATTTTTAATAATTTATGGCATTTTCACGAAGAACCTTGCAGGTACACCCCCAGCCATTTATGTTGGAGCAGCCGTCACTGTCACATCCGGTAGGATATAATCCGTCATTTTTCAGAACAAAAGCAAATGTATCCTGACCAACTTTATTCGGTTTTTTTGCTCCGTTTATATCAACTAAAATAATTTGACAGACATTAACAGAACCAGACAAATTTGCAGAACATGTCGAACTAAAATCACCGTAATCTTTTGTCATAGAGACAAAAGCACCGTCAGCCAGAGTGAATTTATACCTGTTAGCCGAATCAAAATCGTGGGCAGTGGTATTATCTTTCCATTTATATTCTCCCTGAAAACAACCCGAACCAGTACCGCATTCTTTTACATTTACCAAATTCTTTTTCAGCAGATTATATATTGTTTCTGTTGAAGTTGCCCAGTTAACCGCACTCCCTTCTTCTGCAATAATCTTAGCGGAAGCTTGGGAAAGAGCTGAATATGTCTTTTTTAATCTTGAAACGTACTCTTGTTTCTTCGTATTATTTATAACCGTAGGGATAGTCATAGCGGCAATAACACCAACTATAACAAGCGTTATCAGTACTTCCGCAAGCGTAAAGCCGTTTTTGGATATTTTAAATTTATTTCTGAATTTTTCCATGTTATTAGTATAGCATAATTTAAAAACAAAGACAATCATACCACTTCTTCTATTCTATTCTATTAGAGAGCTTATGGTTATTAGGTTTTGATGTCAATATTAATATGTTAAAAATTGTTACATGTCAAGAATAAATATGGTTTGCAAATTTTCATTTTTTAAACAGAACAGACAAACCCGCCCGAAAATAATTTTTAAATTGCGTAAATGATTTGATTTCCGATAATTTTTTCAGAATATAAGAGGGTCTTAAATAGAATTTTCTGACAGCATATTTATGCAGCTCTTTTATTCTTTCTTTTGAAATGTAGTGTGTCGGAACACAGGGGTAATAATAAGGACTTTTATAAAAATCCTCACCGCCAAACTCACCCAGATTGTTTTCCTGCATATAGTAATAAAATTTAGTTTTCGGAAAAACGGTTGCCGTATAGTAATTCACGTAATCAGGCTCAAGTTTAAGGGAAAAATCTATGGTTTCCCTGATATGATTTTCGGTTTCCCAGGGCAGACCGAGGATAAAATAAGCAAAAACTTTGATTTTATATTTTTTGCAAAGATTAACCGTTTTCACGGCATCTTCGGTTTTTATTCCCTTACCGGTTTTATCAAGAATTTCCTGAGAACCGCTTTCAATACCCATGCTAATCAGACGGCAGCCTGCGGAATACATAAGTTTTACGGTTTCTTCATCAAGAGTATCAACCCTTGAATTTGCACTCCAAAAAATATTTAACTGCGAATCAATAATACTTTTACAAAGCGAATGCACCCATTTTTTGTCAAAGGAAAAAATATCAGACCAGAAAATAAAATTTTCAATTCCGTATTTTTCCCTGCATTCACGGATTTCAGCAATTATATTTTCGGGAGAGCGAACCCTTGTTTTGTTTCCCGAAACGACTGTTGCAAGACAAAAGAAGCAATGATGAGGACATCCAGCACCCACCCTTATAATTGCCTGTTTTTCACCGTTATCGGGACGGACATAAAGATTGCTGTCAACAAGTTCTCTTGCGGGAAAAGGCAATTCGTCGAGATTTTCGTTATACGCCCTGTCTTTGTTCGACTTTATTTCCGAATTCTGTCTGTAAGTCAATCCGTCAATTTCTTCAAGACTTTTTCCCGAAACAATTTCACCAAAAGTAAGTTCGGGTTCTCCTCTTATAATCAAATCAACTGACGGGTATTTTTTCAAAATTTCTTCATTGAAAAGCAAAAAATGAGGTCCGCTTGCAATCGTCAATATATCGGGATTTACGGATTTTACAGTTTCAAAAGCTTTAATATCGCTGTCAAAAGTGGTTGTTGCAACATTAATAAAAACAATATCGGGATTAAAATCTTTCAAATCTTCTTTTAAATCAGTACCATTTTCAACCGAATAATCTTTTATTTTACATTCACAGTTGTTTTGCTTTGCTATTGCCGCACAATACATCAAATCAAGCGGAGGAAGAGGAGGCAGCACAACAAGCTCCTTAATCGGCTGCTGACAGCGGGGCATTCTGTTCATCTTTGGTGACGGGGGGTATATAAGAAAAACTTTTTTCATAAAATTCGCCTGATTTTACTAAAATTTTATCATGTTTTTATAAAAAATAATTCATTTTCTTTCCGTCAAAATATCATAAATTTTATTTTTTGAAACATCATTCAGAGCTGCAATAATTTTTGAGGTATCTTTGTCGGAAAAGCCAAGTTTTTTAATTTTTTCAATATCCTGTCTTAATTTGATATCGGAAATTTGTTTTTCTTCATCTTTAAAAACAAGTCCGACAATTTCACCTTTAAGGGTATTTTTTTCGTAATAATCAATAATCTCTCCGGCTGTGCCGATTTTTATTTCTTCAAAAATTTTTGTTAATTCTCTGCCAACGGCAATTTTTTTATCTTTGCCGAAAAAGTTTTTTATATCTTCAAGCGTATCTTTCAGCCTGTTTGGAGAATCGTAAAAGACAAATGTTTCATCCTCATATTTTTCAAACAATTCAGTCCGTTTTGAGGATGTTTTGGGCAGAAATCCGACAAACGAGAAAAATTCATCATTTCTTGGAACAGCTGATAGAAATGCCGTCAATGCACATGCCCCCGGAACAGGAATAATTTTATGCCCCATATTTAACAGTTCTTTCTGGAGAACACAACCGGGGTCGCAGATATTCGGAGTACCCGCGTCAGAAACAAGAGCGGCTTTTCCGTCATTTTCGAGAATTTGTGCAACTCTCAGGCTTCTCTCTTTTTCATTGAATTTGTGACAATCCAAAACCCTTGATGAAATACCGTATTTATCAAGCAGTATTTTTGTATTTCTTGTATCCTCACAAAGAATACAATCAACGGACTTCAAAATTTCAACCGCCCGAAACGTAATATCCCCGAGATTGCCCAACGGAACCGCAACAGAATATAAAACACCCATTAAAAACCTCTTTGGCGTTTTTCGGGTTTTTCAAAATTATCTTCAAAATTTATAAAAGATTTGGAAAGTCCAATCATTGAAAGCAGCTGCATTACCTCGGGAGCTGCGTTTTTTATATAAAGTTTTCTGCCGTTAATCAGCGCAACTCTGTGTATATCAGAAATTCTCTGCACATCCTGCAACGCGATATTATCGACGGAAGAAAAATCCACATTAATATCATGGTTTAAATCAATATCAATATTTTCTGCTGAATGGAGGTTTATATTACTTTTCATAATAATCTCTTTTGTGTCACAATACCACACACTGAATTTTTATAATCTAATAATAAAAAAATTTTAAATAACTTCAATAAAACCGGCATAATTTACTCTGAACGTAGTATTTCAGAATATTATGAATTTACAGCGGTTTTCAGATAAGCAACTTTCCTTTCAAACGGAATCGTCGATTTAAGACTATCCGGAACGCTCACAGCGGGATTTACGGAATTGTTTGCAAATCTCAAAACGGGATTTCCGTGGATAGAAGAGGTTTTTGAAGAGTGAATTCTGTTTCTGAGAGTTTTTAAATCTTTGAGCATATTTTTTTCAGCTTCAGTTTTTACATCGGAAGAAACAGTTTTGACTTTTTTATTTACGGAAACTTTTTGTTTCTTTTTAGAGGACATAAAACCCAAAGAGAGAACAAACAATAACGCGGAAAGAATAATTGCCGAATTGTTGCCGGAAGAGGTCGGAATTACCGAATTATCAGAAGCATTCAAAATTTTGTAACCGGAAACATTATTTCCGGAAATAGTTACAAAAGTTGAATTTCCGTCCTGCATAACACTGATATTGCCGGAACCGTTAACATCAGAATATTTTGAAGTTAAATTTGAGGACATATCAGTATCATTTAATTTTAAAGTGATTTCATTTTCGGAAACATTTACTTTCTTCACAACAGGTTTTTGAGCGGCGCTCAACAAAATTTTTCCGCTTTCGCCGTTTTGGTACACATCAACCGCAGATAAAGTATTTGCGCAAGATATTGTACCGATTAAACAAATTCCCGTTGTTAATATATATTTGATTATGTTTTTATGAATGTTCACTTATTCACTCCGTTTTCTTTTGTATTAAGAATAACCTTTCTGAACTCAAAAAACATTGACCGAAATATTTAAAAATTTATCTTAACCTACGGGTTAATAAAATTTGTTTAATAAATTTTAATATAGGTTTAAATACTTAAAAAATATGATAATATTGTAATAAGAAAAAAAGGTGGATTATGTTATCGTTTCTGTTTAAAAAAGAGCCGAAAGAAAAAACCTCAAAACGTGCGGCTGAATTGACCGAAATACTCAAAAAGCTGAAAGATATTTACAGAGGCTATGATATTTCAGAGGGAAGAAAAGCTTATTTAAGAAGAATAATTGAAAAATACGGTTATCTTCCGTACCCCCACATAAAGGCCTTAGAGGAATTAAATGCCGCAGATACACTGTTTGGTCTTGAAGTTAAATGGCGTTTAAACAATGTCTTTAAAAAAGATACTTTCGATTTTTCCGACGATGAAATTTCACCCGTAACAAGAGCGGGGATAAATAATTCTGACTGGATAAAAAGAGAACAGCATAATATCAAACTGATAAATCTTGCAGCTTTGGGAAACGGTAATTATTCTCCTGCTCCGGGGAATTTTGTAGACTGGCTGAAGCAGCTGCTGGTATTGCCGTCAGGAAATCCCGAGAAATCAATACTTTCAACAACAATTTATCTTATCCCGTTTCACCCGAGGGATTTTGGCTGTGCTTATCTTCCTACTTCGTCAGGAATAAGTAATTCTGTCAAAGACGACTATCTTACAGGAAAATTAAACATAACGGCAGCAGAACAGGTGCAGTTGTTTATTACTCTTGCACAACTTGCCGGACACCCCGTTATTTATGATATTCTTCCTCAAACGGGAAGATTTTCAAAAGAAGTTCTGGCAAATCCGAGTATTGTAAGATGGATTGACGTAAATCAGCTTATATCCTCGCTTGAACACGAAATAGACGGTATCGTAAAACAATACGGTGACAAATACGATTCTGACGATATTCAGATAGTTCAAAGCGTTGCAAAAGCTACTTTAAAAAGCGGTTCGGACGACATGGGCGAGCATTATAAAAAAATATACAACGACTTATCGGAAAAATTACAACCAAAGCGTAAACAATTATCCGAAAAGATGTTGTCAAAAAACGAACAGCAAAAAATTGCGGATAAAGTAAAACAGATTGTTGCAAGCGTTCATGCTACAACAACGGATAAAATAAATACCGAAGCAGATATCACAAAACAAAACGAAGTAATAAGCAAGCTGATTGAAGCAGGATTGTGGAGTGTTCCCGGTGGAGCATGGTGTTCCGCAGGAGTTCCCGTATTTGAAAAAATGTCTGAAAGCGGTGATTTTCCGCTGTTTAAACATTACGATTACAAAGGGAATGACGTTTCAAGATTTGCAAATTTAGACTGTCAGACTCCATACTTTTTCGTTCATCTGGAAAGCGGTGAATTCAACCAGCCTGTAATAAATTACTACGTCAATAAGGTTAAAGAAATATGTAAACTCTATTCCTTTGACGGAATAAGGTTTGACCATATTGACCACGTAGTTGACGAATTTTCGCAAAAAGGCGACAGACCGATAAGTTACAGAATTCCGAAGCAGGTACTTGCAAAATGCAACAGCACATTGAAACAGGAAAACAAGCACTGCGCAATTGTTGCCGAATACATGCTCGGAGGAAACAATATCAAGGAATATCACAGGGAAATGCACTTTGATGTCCTGTGGGGAAATGACATAATTTCTCAACATGAGAAAAACCCTTACGAAATTATAAAAAACAATCAGGCATTAAAGCAATACAACGAGGCTCTTTTGACAAAAGGAACGGTTGCTGTCTTAAAGACATACAATAATCAGGACGGTGAGTTCCGTGACATAAACCAGTATCCGGGGCAGCTTGGAGAACAGGGCGCTTTATTCAAATGGTTTAAGATGAAATTTATCCCCGGAGGAAAAAAAGCACAGCGGCCCGTGATGTTTGTTGACGGTGACGAATCTTATACAACCGTAGGAACTGAAGAGTGCATCGGTGCGGAAATATCTTTAAAACGTGCAAAAAATTATGACTTTTTTGAAAAATTTGATGCAATAAACAGATTTGCACTGAATAACGAACTTACAACCGACGGAGAAGCACAGATTGTAACCCAAAACGACAACGGATTTGTCTGCTGGACGGTCGCGCAAAGCCAGAAAAAAGAAATATTATTGATTGCGGCAAATTATTTTGCTCCCGTTGAAAAGGTTTTTGAATCAGAAAACGGAAAGACCGAATGTACAATCCGGGAGGGCATGACTGTTTATGATTCTTCAATAGAAGTACCCAAAGAATACAAAATTGTTTCCGAATATGTTTATGACTATAATGCGAAAGAGTACGCAGAAAGAGAATATAACGGAGATGGAAGCACTTTGTATTTTGACCGTCTTGAACCATCAGAATTCAGATTTTTCAAACTTATAAAACAATAAAAATATGTATTCACTGAAACAAAAAATAAAGCAAATGTTCATTGCGGGATATAGCGGAGAAAATCCCGAAAACTGCAAAATATTCTCCGGTCTGCTTGCCGACGGGCTTGGAGGTGCAATATTTTTCACACAAAATATAAAAACAAAAGAACAATTTATTAAATCAATACAAAAAATAATGAACATTTCATTAATTCCGTCGTTTATGAGTATAGATGAAGAGGGGGGAAGAGTGGAGAGAACCGAGAATATTCATAACGGCAAAAAATATTTGAGTGCAGGAGATGCCGCCGTAAGGGGAGAAGATTTTGTCAAATCACAGACAGAGGAACTCTGCGCAGAATTAAAATCCTACGGAATAAATATGAATTTTGCACCCGTTCTCGATACCAACACAAACCCCGATAACCCGATAATAGGAATAAGAGCATACGGAAACACACCTGAAAAGGTTATAAAATTTGGGGATACAGTAAGAACTGTTCATGAAAAATACGGTATTATTTCTGTCGGAAAACATTTTCCGGGACACGGCGATACAAAAACCGATTCTCACGTGGAAATGCCGGTTGTTAATATTAAGGAAAACGAGTTTAGAAAAACACACCTGAAGCCTTTTGAATACGAAATTAAAAACGGTATTCCCGCAATAATGGTGTCACACGTTTATTACAAGTGCTTTGATGAAGAACCTGTTCCCGCTTCGCTTTCTTCAAACATAACGGATAAACTATTAAGACAAGAGTTAAACTTTAAAGGTCTGATTATTTCCGATGATATGGTTATGGGTGCCGTAAAAGATTTGGATATAAAAGAAACTTATGTAAAAGCAATAAAAGCGGGAATAAATATTTTCATTTACAGAAATTCCGATGAAAAATTACTTGAAATTATTAACACAATATACAAAGAAGCCGAAAAAGACGGCGAATTAAGAGAAAAAGCAGAAAAATCATTCGATTTAATTCTTGACATAAAACGAAAATATGCAATCATAAAAGAAGAAAAAGGAGGAAAACAATGAAAAAAATTCTCAGTTTGGCATGCATAGCAGTATTCGGATTAAGCCTTTCGGCAAATGCAGCGGGATTATTAGACAAAATAGACGCTTCACTGGATAAAGCAGACAAACAAATCACAAATATCGTAAACAAACCTGCTGAAGAAAAAGCAAAACTTGACGCTAAAAAGAAAGCCCAAAAAGAAGCTTTGGCAAAGAAAAAAGCTGAACAAGAGGCAAAAGTAAAAGCTCAAAAAGAAAAAATAGAAGCACAAAAGAAAGCACAAAAAGAGGCTTTGGAGAAGAAAAAGGCCGAAAATAAGGCAAAAGTAAAAGCTGAAAAAGAAAAACTGAAAAAAATAAATGAAAAACAAAAAGAAAAAGTAAAAGCAAAGAAAAATGCTTGGGAAGAACTCAAAAAATGGTAGTTTAAATGATAAAGAGGACGGTTTATCCGTCCTCTTTTGTTAAAGTTTCATTTTTGTTTTATAATTCAGAAAAACAAAAGGAAAACAAATTTTGAATACGATAACAGAAGAAGAAAATGTAAAAGAAATTGTAAGAGATACAGAATTAAAGCATATAGCGGTTATTATGGACGGGAACCGCCGCTGGGCAAAAGAACGGCATCTGCCATCGGCAATGGGACACCAAAAAGGTGTACAGTCGTTAAAAACCGCATTAAAAGCCTGTCATTCGTTCGGAGTTCAATATTTAACGGTATATGCTTTTTCTACAGAGAACTGGAACAGACCGAAAGATGAAGTCAATTTTCTTATGGGTTTGCTTGCAAATACAATAAAAAACGAGCTTAAAGAACTTGATGAAAACGGTGTAAGAATAAAGTTTATCGGCAAAATATCAGAATTAAATCAGGAATTAAGGAATATACTGCATGACGCCGAAGAGAAAACAAAAGACAACACGGGCGTGAAATTGCAGATTGCCTTTAATTACGGCTCCCGCATGGAGATAACAAATGCAGTTAAAGAAATTGCAAAAGATGTTGCAGACGGATTTATAAAAGCAGAAGATATAACAGAACAAACGGTTTGCGAAAAATTATTTACAAAAGACATTCCCGACCCCGACCTCCTGATAAGAACGGGCGGAGAACAAAGATTAAGTAATTATCTGCTCTGGCAGGCAGCATATTCTGAAATATACGTTACAAACACATACTGGCCCGACTTTGACAAAGAAAGTCTTGCCGAAGCAATAAAAGAATATTCAGCAAGAACAAGAAGGTTTGGAAAATAAAATGATTATTACCGTTGCAACAGGAAATCCCCATAAACTCGAAGAAATAAAAGAAATAAATCCGTACAAGAATATTGATTTAAGGCTTGTAGATGGTGATTTTTCACCTGTTGAAAACGGAAAAACTTTTGCGGATAACGCTTTTATAAAAGCGGGTTTAGCTTCAAAAATCTCATCGGGATACTCGTTTGCAGATGATACGGGACTCTGCGTTGACGCACTCGGCGGCAGACCCGGACTTTATACCGCCCGCTACGCCCCCACTCAGGATGAAAAAATTGCAAAATTATTATCGGAACTGAAAGACGTCCCTTTTGAAAAAAGAACGGCAAGATTTATATGCGCAATGGCTCTGACAGATAAAGACGGTAATTTAATTTATAAAACCGAGGGTATAATGGAGGGTTACATTGCAGAAGAAAGATGCGGAACAGGAGGCTTCGGCTACGACCCGATTTTCTATCTTTCGGAATACGAAATGACCGTCGCAGAACTCCCCGACGGAGTCAAAAACACAGTATCCCACAGGGCAAAGGCTTTAGTTCCTATGATGGAATTTATTGAAAAAAATTTAAAATAAGACGGCTTTTAATAATTCATTGCCCCTTCTTTAAGGACTTTGCAGGAGCAATCATCTCCCCAGTTCAGGCAATGAGCAGAATTTCCCTCACAGCCTCTCGGGTGCAGTCCATCTTTTTTCAAGGCAAACCAAAATATATCCCTGCCAAACTGATTAGGCTTTTTTCCCCCGTTTATATCAACCATAATTAAAGCACAAACATACCCCGAACGATTGGTATCATCAACATCGCAATTTGGAGAAAGCTCATTTGTAATGCGGACAAGCGTTCCGTCAGAAATAATAAATCTTCTTCCGTCGGTTGAATTCCAAGGCGAATAATTTGCAAGTTCCCCAGTTGCAGATTTCAAATTTGAAGCCTGTTCAAAACAACCTGTAGCGGCACCGCAATCCTTTGTAACACTCATTTGTTTTTTGTAGAGCGAATATACATTATCCGAAGAAGTTGTCCAGTTTTCAACATTTCCCTCTTCGGCAATAATCTTGTTGGTTGCCTGTGCAAGAACCGAATATGTTTTCTTCAGCTTGGAAACGTACTCCTGTTTTTTTGTATTATTAATGACAGTCGGAATAGTCACGGCAGCAATTACACCGATTATAACAAGCGTTATAAGCACCTCTGCAAGAGTGAATCCGTGTTTGGATATTTGAGATTTGCGCAATAACTTTTTCATGCTTTAAGTATAACACATTTTAAAAACAAAAACTGGCGCACCACTGCTTCTATTCTATTCTACTCTATTCTGTTAGAGAGCTTATTTCTATTGCGTTTTGGCGTCAAAGATTTTTTATAAATTTTTGTTAACAAAGTTTTTGAAATCATTTTGATCATTTTTAAAAGACAACAATAAAATTAATATTAATTTTTGTAAACAAAATAAATTCTCTATTTGCGTTGTAATTACTAATTTTTGAACATTCTGCAATTTTTAGTTTAAAAATTATTTAAATATTTAAGCAATTTTTATTTTCAGGAAAGTTTATTTGTGTGAAAATATGAGTGTGATGAAAGGTTATATATTATGCAAGTAAACGCAATTCAAACAACAATGCCGTCTTTTGGCGCAAAATTAAATAATAACAACACGGTCACTGAACCCGTAAATACTAAGGTTGTAAATCAGGGATTAGATGAAGATGTTCTTGAAATTCAGGGAAAAGAAGTAAAAAAAGCTTCTCCGTTGAGTCCGTTGGAAACAGCTGCAGTAGGTATGGCAGCATTTGCAGGTCCTGTTGCATTTTGTATGTCTATGACACAGTTATTTTTGAAATTTGTAGCAAAAGTTTAAGCATTGATGTGTATTTATACACAAAACAAAACATTTTAATTTAAATTAGGTCAGGTTATCTGACCTAATTTTTTTTGTTTTAGTGCAGATAGTTCATGTTGCTTTTTTTACAATGTATCCGGAACAACCAAAACCATCACTATTTTTGCTACAATCATTTTTCAAATCCGGAAAAACCCCATCAATACTCATCTCATAAAGAAAAATATCTATTCCGATTGTATTTGGTTTTTTGTCACCATTTGTATCATACCAAAAATTGCGCAAACATTATTGACACCATCATTACCTGAAAGACAATAATTAGAATTAGTTCTGAACCACATAATACTACCGTCGGCTAAAACAAATTTATAATACATCGGGCTGCCGCTATAATCATTCCAAGAACTTCCGGATAATAAATATGAACCATTTCTTTGGTAACAATTTGAACTTAAACCGCAGTCTTTTGCTACTGAGATATAAGGTTTTAAATAATTCCATAATTGCGTAGCTGATTCACCGGAATAATTTTCTGCAACTTCCCAGCTTTGGATTGAGCCACTTTGAGCCTCAGCAAGCTTTTTTGCCTGACCGAGAATGCTCAAGCCTTTTTTGACCTTTGATACAGTCGAACTTTCGACATAGGTATTTACAAGCGGAGAAATTGTCAAAGCTGCCACAACTCCGATGATAACAAGCGTTATCAAAACTTCTGCAAGCGTGAAACCTTGTTTAAATATTTTTAATTTGCGTAAACAACTTTCCATGCTCTAAGTATAACATATTTTAAAAACAGAAACTGGCGCACCACCGCTTCTATTCTATTCTATTAGAGAGCCTATGGCTATTGGGTTTTGATGTCAAATATTTTTTGTAAATTTTTTGTAACCTGTTTATATTTTTACAATATTTTGTAATGTTGAAATATATCTTACCGGCATTGCATAATAAAATCATCAGGCATATCCATGACCTGCACACTAAAAAACTACAAATTAACAAAAGTGTAAAATTGTGTCACCCTGAACTTGTTTCAGGGTCTTATATTTTCAGCATGACAGAATGGATAATTTTATAAAAAAGAAACTCATACAAGCAGGCAGCCCGAAACTTTAGTCAAAAAACAAGTCAGACAGAAATAAATAAAACATTTTTTATTTTTTGAATAAAACCGTAAAAGATTTAAATTTAATTGACATTCGGTGTTACAAATGATAGTTTATATTTCATGAATCTTACTTATTTAAATTTTAATGAAAAAGAATTTGATTTTGGCACAAAAGAAATGTCGCTGCTCGAGATAAGAAACGTATGCAGCCAGTGCCAAAATTGCGGACTTTCCAAAAAGAGAACGAATGTTGTTTTTTCCGACGGATTTGCAGGCGCTCCGATTATGCTTATCGGAGAAGCTCCGGGGGCTGATGAAGATGCTTCCGGAATTCCTTTTGTCGGGAGAGCGGGCAAATATTTGACCGAATTAATCAAAGAGGCAGGACTATCAAGGGAAAAAGACTTTTATATATGCAACACTGTAAAATGCCGTCCGCCCGAAAACAGAGAACCTGCAATTGAAGAGCAGGAGGCATGCAGCAAGTATTTAGAAGCACAAATAAACATTGTCAGACCGAAATTGATTGTTTTGTGCGGTTCTGTTGCGGCAAAAGAATTTTTGGGAAAAGACCTCAAAATAACACAGGCAAGGGGGAAAAAGTTTATGATTGCAGGGAAAATTCCCGCAACGGTAATTCTTCACCCGTCATACCTTCTGAGAAATCACTCTGAAGAGCCTAATTCTCCAAGGTGGCTCACAAAGCAGGATTTACTGAATATTAAAAAATTTATTTCGGAAAATTAGTTTTTATCTTCTTCAAGAGCAGACCAGACAAGTGCTATTACCCAAAAAACGAAGGTCATTCCAAGGAAAAGATTTAAAATTAATATTGCAGTTTTATTTCTTTTGTTTCTGACAAAAGCAATTATCGCCGGTAAAAAATAAACAAAAATGATAAAAGAAATTATTAAACTAAAAATAAAAATGAACATTGACACCTCTGCATGTAATTATACATCTAAACTCCGCTTTAAAACAAATTTGTGACATTGACTGTAAAAAATACGGTTTTTGTTTTAAATTATTAACATCAGTCAGTTGGTTTAAGGAAAAATATGGAGAATATATTATTAAAAATTTCTGAATTTACGGAGTTAATTCCGGAATTTGCACAGGACGCAATAAAAGACAGCATAAGTTTAATTCCGTGGTTGTTTGCAATTTTCGTGTTTATAGAGATTTTTGAAAGTTATTTTTCAAAAAAAATTCATGTAATTTTAAAATATTCCCAGAAAATAGGTCCTTTAATAGGAACCTGTCTTGCGATAATTCCCCAGTGCGGATTTTCTATTGTTGCGGCAATGCTGTATGTCAGAAAATTTATATCAACAGGAACATTACTTGCAGTTTTTGTTGCGACGTCAGATGAAGCAATCCCGATATTAATGGCATATCCCGAGCAAATTCACGTTGTAGGCAAAGTAATTGTAATTAAACTTATTTTGGCAATAATTATAGGATATTCAGCCGATTTTATATTAAAAGAACACAGCAGCGGTGATTTAAAAGAAAATGAAATCAATTTTGAAAAAGAAAGAGGATGCTGCTCTCACTCATTAAAAATCCATAATATCAAAGAGCTGTTAATTCACCCTTTAAAACATACTTTTTGGATATTTCTTTTTATACTTTTTGTATGTCTTATCTTAAATTATCTTTTTGAAACACTGGGACTTGAAAACATATCTAAAATTATGCTGAACAACACTATATTTCAGCCTGTTCTTACCGGAGTTTTCGGACTCATTCCGAATTGTGCAGTGTCCGTGTTAATAACAATGCTTTATATAAAAGGTGCCATAAGCTTCGGCTCTGCAATTTCGGGTCTTTCTTCAGGTGCAGGATTGGGACTTCTTGTTTTATACAAGAAAAATTCAAGTCTTAAAAATTCTGTTCTCGTTACTCTTGTTTTACTTATTTTCAGTATAATTGCGGGTATTTTATTCCAATTTTTTATGAATTGATACAAATTCTTGATTTTATTGCGGTTTTTGTATTTTTGAAATAAAATGGTCTTTGAGAGGAAACAGAAATGAATTTTTCCGAATACACAGGGATAATTGCAGGAAGCGGTATTGCAGGACTTTATGCCGCTCTTAAATTTTCGGAAATTCAAGATGAGAATATAAAAATTTTACTTGTTACAAAATCGGAAATACAGGAGTCAAATTCAAAATACGCTCAGGGGGGAATTGTCGGTGTTATGGCAGAGAACATTGCCGACAATACTGATTTGCACGTAAAAGATACTTTAAAAGCGGGTGACGGTCTTTCTGATGAAGCTGTCGTAAAATTTATATCAGAAAACAGTGAAACTGCTATCAGAGATTTAATAAAACACGGTGTTGATTTTGACAAAGACGAAAATAACAATTTGAAGTACACACTTGAGGGCGCTCACAGCGTAAAACGAATTCTTCACTGCGGAGGCGATGCAACGGGACTCGGAATTGAAAAGGTTCTCGCACAAAGAGTTAAAGAAAAAAAGAATATAGAAATACAGGAAAATACAATTATTGCTGACCTTTTAACAAATGAAAAAGGTGAATGTTCGGGAGTCATTACATTTGACGAAAAAAACGGAGAATATAATGCAATTCAGTCAAATATCGTAATTCTTGCAACAGGCGGAGCAGGACAGCTTTATAAACACACAACAAATCCCGATGTCACAACAGGTGACGGAATGGCAGCCGCATACAGAGCAGGAGCTATAATGCTGGATATGGAATTTATCCAGTTTCATCCGACCGCATTAAAAGATAAATTCAGCGAAAATATGTTCCTTATTTCGGAAGCCGTCAGAGGAGAGGGTGCAAAGCTTGTTGACGGAAACAAAAAAACCTTTATGGAAAAATATGACCCGAGATTAGAGCTTGCATCAAGAGATATTGTAACAAGGGCTATTTATAACGAACTTTCTGAAACTGGTGAAGAGAATGTTTTTCTGAATGCAACAGTTATTGACGAAGAAAAATTCAAAAAAAGATTTCCGACAATCAGCGGCGTTTGCAAAAAAAACGGCATAAACCCCTCAAAAGATTTAATTCCCGTATCTCCCGCCGCACATTACATTATGGGAGGAATAAAAGCCGACGTTGACGGAAAAACTTCAATCAAAAATCTTTTTGCAATCGGAGAAGTTTCATGTACAGGACTTCACGGAGCAAACCGCCTTGCGAGCAACTCTCTTCTTGAATGCGTCGTAAGCGGTTATTCTGTTATCAGGTATATAAAAAATAATGAAATTTACAAAAAATCCTGTCCGTTTATCAAAAATGACAAAAATATCTTAGAAATTATCCGAAAATATGAAGAAAAAACAGATGAAAAGCCAATAAATGTAAAAGAGCTGAAACAGCAATTAAAAGAAATAATGTGGACAAAAGCAGGGATAATAAGAAATGAAGCTGATTTATTTTCTGCATTAAAAGAAATTGAAGCAATTGACAGACAATTCGGATATTCTGACAAATGCCCGTCAGGAGAAGCTTATGAGCTGCGGAATTTAATAACCGTTGCAAAAATGGTAACTGAATTTGCAGCAGAAAGGAAAGAATCACGGGGCGGACACTTCAGAAGCGATTATCCGCAAAAATCCGATAAAACAGTCCATTCTGTCAAATCAATAACAAAATAAGAAGGGGTTATTTATGCTGAGCGATATATTACTTGAAGAACATGTCAGAAATGCTTTAAAAGAAGATATAGGATTTTCCGATTTAACAACAGATTTAATTTTTGACGAAAACAAAACCGTTACTGCCTTTATGAACACAAGAGAGGACGGTATTTTGTGCGGAACTCAGGCTGCAGAAAAAGTTTTTAAACTTTTATCCGAAAAAGCGGAAATAAAATTTTTCAAAAAAGACGGAGATATTCTCAAAAAAGGTGATACGATAGCTGAAATTTCCGCACCGGAGAGAGCTTTGCTTTCAGGCGAAAGAGTTTCTTTAAATTATGTAAGGCAAATGAGCGGAATTGCAACAGAAACTGCAAAATATATCAAAAAGATGAATAATCCAAATGTAAAACTTGCCGACACAAGAAAAACAACCCCCGGTTTCAGAATGTTTGAAAAATATTCCGTATCGGCAGGCGGCGGTCATCCTCACAGATTTAACCTTTCGGATTGTGTTATGATAAAAGATAATCACATTGAGTGTGCAGGCTCAATTACAAATGCTGTTAATAAAATCAGAAAAAAACTTTCCCACGCATACAAAATAGAAGTTGAATGCGAAAACGAACAACAGGTACAGGAAGCCCTGAATGTCGGTGTTGACATAATAATGCTCGACAATATGAATATTCCGGACATGGAAAAATGTATAAAATTGATAAACCACAGGGCGATTGTTGAAATAAGCGGAAATGTTAAACTTGATACAATTGAAGAAATCGCAAAAGTAAATCCCGATATAATTTCAACAAGCGCAATTCATTCGGGTGTAAAACCGCTTGATATCGGTTTGGATATGTAAAATGGAGAAAATATGAAAATAACTGTTTGTATAAAACAAGTTCCCGATACGAATGACATAACATGGAACGAAAATAATACTCTGAGAAGAGAGGGTGCCGAAAGCATAATCAACCCTTATGACGAATATGCTCTTGAAACAGCTTTAAGAATAAAAGAACAGGTCGGCGGAAAAATTACGGTTGTATCAATGGGACCGAAGCAAGCCGGAGATTGTTTGAAAGAAGCCCTTGCAATGGGTGCGGACAGAGCTTTTTTACTGAATGACAGATATTTTTCGGGAGCAGATACTTCTGCCACATCAAGAACGCTTTATTACGCAATCACATCAAAATTAAAAGATACAGAGCTTATAATTTGCGGTCAATGTGCAACAGACGGCGACACCGCCCAGACAGGCCCAAGCCTTGCACAAAGACTAAATATGCCCGTTGTTTCTTTTGTTAAAGATGTTGAAGAAATAAATGAAGAATATATCCTGATTAAAAAAGAAACCGACACAGGGTACGAACGTGTAAAAATGCAATTACCGGGGGTTATCTGCGTACTAAAAAATGATTTTGAAGTAAGAATACCGACAATTTCCCAAAGAATTGACACCGCAGATAAGGATATTGAGGTACTGGATGCGGAAATGATTGGAGCAGACGCCGATAAAACAGGATTTCGAGGCTCGCCTACGAATGTAAGTAAAACTTTCAGACCTGCGGGAAGGGAAAATTCAGAAATATTTGTTGACAAAAATGCGCAGGAAGCAGCAGTTATTCTTGCGGAAAAAATTAACGAAATGAGGTTATAATGTCTGATTTAAAAATATTAATTGTCGGAGAATTAAATCAAAATAACGAACTTCTCCCCGTAACATTACAATTAACCTCAAAAACGGCCGAATTAACCAAAGATATTCCGAATTCAAAAATTCAGGTATTAATTATCGGGCCGAGGATTATTTATGATTCAATAACCGAACAACTTTCCAAAACCGGTGCAGATGAAGTAATTATAACAAACGACGATATTTTAAGGGAATACAATATTACGAGATACAATAAAGTTGTTTCGGAAATTGTACGAAAAGAACAGCCCTCAATACTGCTTTTCGGAGCTACTCACAGAGGAAGAGAACTTGCACCCGTTGTTACAACAACGTTAGAAACCGGTTTAACTGCGGATTGTACGGGACTGGATATTATAGAGAACAGATTATCAGCTACAAGACCGACTTACGGCGGAAAACTCAATGCGGCAATATATTGCAAAACATTCCCGCAGTCCGCAACTGTAAGACCTAATGTTTTTAAAATCAATGAACTTCCCGAGCCGAAAAATACAAATGTAAAATTTGACTGGGTAGATACTTTCAATTCGGATGTAAAAACCAACCTTATAGAAGTTATTAATGAAACTGCAAGGAATAAAGACCTTGAAAATGCAAAAATAGTTGTTTCCGGGGGACTGGGAATGAAATCTAAAGAGGGATTTCTACTTCTTGAAGAACTTGCTGCCTGCCTCGGGGGCGTTGTAGGAGCTTCAAGAGCAGCAGTTGATGCAGGATTAATGCCCCAATCTGCTCAAGTCGGACAAACAGGAAAAACTGTTTCCGCAAAACTGTATATTGCTTGCGGAATTTCGGGTGCCGCACAACATATAGCGGGAATAAATTCTTGTGATAAAATTATTGCTATAAACACCGATAAAGATGCACCCGTTTTTAAATATGCAGATTACGGTATTGTAGGCGACGCTTTTGAAATAATACCGCAATTAATTTCGGAATTAGTAAAAATAAAAAAATAAATAAGGAGTAAAGTGCATGGAAGAACAAAAACAAGTTAAATTAAAGAAATTTTCCAATATACAGTTATTAAATTTCTGTCTGGGATTTTTCGGATTACAATTTGCGTGGCAAATGAGGATTATCTTATCAGGTCCCGTAACTGAAGGCTTAGGTGCTTCACCGTTCATTTTCGGTTTAATATGGCTTGCAGGTCCCGTAACAGGTATGGTTGTACAACCGATAATCGGCGCATGGAGCGACAACACACATACAAAATTCGGCAAAAGACGTCCTTACTTATTCTTAGGTGCTTTATTTGCAAGTATTGCACTTATAATATTTCCTAATTCGGCAGGAATTATTGATTCTTTTCAATCAATATTACCTTTTGAACTTTCACCATTAATGCCGTTATTACTTGCGGCAATTATGATTTGGATTATTGATGCCTGTGTTAATGCGGCGCAGGGACCATACAGAGCATTAATCCCCGATAACATGCCCGTTGAACAGCATTCACTCGCAAACTCATTTTTAAGTTTCGCAATCGGTTTGGGTTCGGTTATTGCAGCAGGTACCGCACCTTTCCTGAATTGGGCTTTTAATTATCAAATGTCGATTCCGGCACAATTTATAATGGCTGCAGTTGCTTTCTTCGGTGCAATGATTTGGACCTGTATGACAATAAAAGAAGTTCAAACCGCTTCTGAAGAACAAGTTACAGAAAAAGCAAAAGAAGAAACTGCAAAAACTTCATTTGTTCAGAATGTAAAAGACTTCTTTGCCTTTTCTCCCGAAGTCGGCAAAATTTGTACGGTTCAGTTCTTTACATGGATTGGTATTATGTGTATGTTCATTTATTTTACACAATTTGCAATACATACCGTATTCGGCGTTCCTGATTTAACCTCCGTTGCAGAAGATTTAAGATTATCTTTTCAGGCAAAAATAGCAGATGCGACAAACTTCTCATCCGTTTGTTTTGCAATTTTTAACTTAATATGCTTCCTTGTTTCTTTGCCGATTGGTATTATTTCCTCAAAATTCGGGAACAGAAATATTCACGCAATTTCATTGCTTTCTATGGCTTTTGCTTTCGGCGCAATGGCATTTACTCACAATGCAACATGGGTAATGATATTAATGGCAATTGCAGGTATCGGCTGGGCAAGTACACTTGCTCTTCCTTTCGCTATGCTGACAAGATTTATTAACAAGGGTTCAGAGGGTTCTGTAATGGGTATTTTCAATATTTTCATCGCAGGTCCGCAAATCGTTGTTTGCACTTTGCTTGCATGGTTTATAGGACGTTCTTCTTTTGTTGTTGAAGAGGGCGTTATAAATTATCACTACGAATACTCACTGTTTGTCGGAGCGATAGTATTGTTAATTGCTTCTGTCGCAACAATGTTTATTAAAGAGGGCAAAACCGAAGAATAAATTTATGACCGAAAAAGACGCTTTATATTACACAAACAGAGGTATAGAAAAAACTAATCAGGGTGATTTCAGGGGTGCTGTCGGGGACTTCGATAAATCCCTTGAACTCAGACCTGATTGGGCTTTAACTTATTTTTCAAAAGCAATTGCATTTCACAACCTTATGAGACTGGAAGATGCATATGAAAACTATACAAAAGCCATTGAATGCGACAATAAAATGACTGACGCATACTATAACAGAGCGCATGTAATGCTTCTCGATAAAAAAGCCGGTGAAGATGTTTTAAAGAATGCTCTTGCAGATTTGGAAAAAGCCTGTGAACTTGATAATAAATTTATTGACGCAATGTATTACGCAGCCGTTGTAAAAATGAAATTAAAAAACTATGAAGGTGCTGTCGAAACACTTGACAAAATTCTTGAAACTGAACCCGAAGCAATTAATTCAAGAGCATTAAAAAAACTTATTTTGCAAAAATACCTAAAGTGAAAATTTAAGTGTAAGAATATTTTGTCCGTCAATTCTTTCGTATGCGATACTGTTTGCCATTTGTTTAACCATGAATATTCCCAAACCGCCGGGGTTTCTTTCTTCCGGAGGAAGTGTAATGTCGGGATCGGGTTTTTCAAGAGGATTATATTTCTGTCCCTCATCAATAAATTTAACAATAATTTCATTTTTGTTTTTGGAAATCACTGTTTCAAGAGTTCCTCTCGTTTCGGGATAAGCATAAAAAGTGACATTTGCATATATTTCTTCCGCACACATATCAAGTTTACCTGATAATTCTCCGGATAAGTTCCACTCTTCACAAATACCATGGAGCCATGTATAAAAAGGCTTATAACACTCAAGGGAGGCAATACTTTTAAATGATTTGGCAGAAGAATTCCCTTTGTAATCAAGCATTAACATAGTAATATCGTCACTTTGTTCAACATTTTCGGAAAATTCTTTAACATCGGATTTAACCTTATCGACAACATAATTTATGATTTCATCGTTTACTATTTTATTTAAGCAATCCGATAATCTTTTTTCTCCATACATTTCACCGTCGGAATTCATAGCCTCTGTAATGCCGTCAGTGTACAGGAACATTTTATCGCCACTTTCCAGATTTGTTTCAAAAATTTCGTATTTTACATCTTCCGAAACCCCGAGCGCTATATTAGGATTTAAGTTCATAAATTCATAATTGCCGTTACTTTTTTTCAGTAAAGGCGGATTATGACCGCAATTTATACATGATAATTTTCCCGTTTGGATATCTAAAATACCTGCAAATAGTGTAACAAATAACTTTTCCTTGTTGTTTGCACAGATTTTTTCATTTATTTCTTCTATTATTTTTTGGGGAGAATTTTTAGTTTGAGCAATATTTTTAATAAGAGTTTTTGTTGTCATCATAAACAAAGCAGCCGGAATACCTTTTCCCGAAACATCAGCTATTAAAAACATTAACCGTCCGGGTTCCGTAAAATAGAAATCATAAAAATCCCCTCCTACTTCTCTGGCAGGCTCCATTGAAGCATATATATCAAATTCCTCTACATCCGGAAACGGAGGATAAATATTCGGCAGACTTGATGTTTGAATAGCTTTTGCAACTGACAATTCCGCTTCAAATTTTGTTTGTTTTTTTGTTATTTCTTTAATATCGCTTGTCATTTTGTCAAAAGTAGAAGCCAAATGAGCAAATTCAAGCGGTTTTCTGATTTTGATTTCAATATCGGTATCGCCGTCGCTTATTCTGTTTGCAAATTCCGTAAGCTGTCCGATTGGTTTCAAAACGTTATTATTCAATACCAGATAAAGGAATAGACTCAGAAAAATACTGAACAATATTATTACGCATAAAAAAGCAAAATAATGTTTGATAATTACACTAAATAATTCATTTCTCGGTACATTAACGATGAGTATCATGTTATTATCAAGAACTTTGACATAAGGAACATAAACCGTATTATGGTATTTATAAAAAGTTGTTTTATTCAAATTATCATTATACCAGGGAATATTACTGAGCGACGCTCCGACTAATTTATCATTTTCAAGATATTTATCGGTAGAAACGAGTATATAATCATTGACTATATCCGCAAACAGAACAAAACTGTTTGGAGTGGGTTTGATTTTGGAAATATATTCAATTATAGAATTAATTTCCAAGTCTACTGTTGAAAATCCCACTAATTTGTCGCCGTCATAAATTCCCGAGCCGCATGTAACCATAAGCGCTTTACTGCCCTGATTTTCACGATAAGGAAATGACCATGCTATATTTTTTTGCTTTGATATCTTAGAAGATATCTGCTTATACCAGCCTTGCTGTATATAATTATAACTTTCACTCTGAAAAGAATCGTCAATAATTAAATCGTTTTGTTTATTTCTGTATCCGTATATACAGGATAATTTTTTGTTTTTGTGAAATGCGTATGGTTTAAACCAAATACCACCGCCAAGCGACCCTTTGTAGTTATCAAATATTTTTATAACAGCATTTTTTGCTTTGGTTTCATTTCTTCCTTTTCCCGCATTATAATAGAGATTTCCGAGTATAGCCAAATCCTGGGCATTATTCTCTATTTCTACGATTTCTTTGTTAAGGTTCTGAACCAATACGGCAATAGAATAATAATAACTCTGGATAATTAATTTCCCTGAATTTTTGTACGACAAAAAACCGAACATCAATAATGCCGAAATTAATATTACAAAAGTTGACAGAACAATTATTAAAATTTTGGATTTTATTGTATTTAACATTTTACAAATCAATGGTTACAAATCTGTCGAAGCCGACCATTCTGAAAGCATTTTTAATTTGCTCTGAAGCGTGGGTAATAA
>Ga0265299_10000134_pt1 | contig 100734 bp, 72 predicted proteins | sample AusTroGonzalo_MG_4_FD_193485 | JGI IMG/M metagenome (GOLD analysis project Ga0265299, IMG submission 193485) | Bovine rumen microbial communities from tropical cattle in Woodstock, Queensland, Australia - Gonzalo_02 | ecosystem: Host-associated > Mammals > Digestive system > Stomach > Rumen ... | reverse complement strand
TCCAATACACTCGTCACGTATTCTTTCTTTTCCATTTCATTAAGATTTGATATTCGGCATTCTTCGTAAAACCGTTGGTAAACCGGATCCATCCGTCGAACTTCATCCTCACTGATGTTCGCAACATGAGTGAGCATATAGAGCCAACGATTCTTCTCATCGGTCAAATCAAGCGTTTCCAACTGCGCGGCAAATTTACACAATTCTACAAAATACCAAACATTTTCTTTAGAAAAAATCTCATTGTCGTCATCTTTTGGATAAACTTTCCAAAAGAACCTGCCCTTGCCCTTGAACTCGGGCATGTCTTTCTCCATAAAACTGAGAGAGAACACTTTCGGCACGGTCGCATATACCCTGTCACCGAGTTTCACACCGCTGATTGTAGAGTGGCTGTGATATGCCCGAAGGCGTCTGACAAAGAACATCTGCCGCTTGCGAGTTCAAGGTTCCGTTTGGCACCATTGCTAATACAGCAACCCAAACATCCAGAGGGGGATGCGGTTTCCGTGGCCGATTTCCGTGTCGTCCACGGCCAAGAAACTGTCAGGGACATCGGCAATTTGATCAAAAGTCTTTCCGCTGCCGCCCACCTCGAAGAGATATTTGTCGTTTACAAGAAAATCGCCCTGTGTAGGGTATTTGACTTCGTTTTCCACACGAAGTTGGTTGTAGAAGAACGTCTCCCGCTCACTTCCTTTATCTATACGTGGGCATAGAACGTGTATCAGATTGGGATTGCCCAAATAAATTTTGTCGGGTTTGCAAAGGTGCTTATAACTCTTGGTTTTTGAGGTGAGCAACCCGAAAATTTGCGCTTTGTCGAGCGCGTATAACATGCGCAACCCCAGTTCGTTATTGGTATCAAGCTGTTTCCAAAGCTTGGACATGTTCGGTTCAAAAGGGACCTGTTCACAAATAATCATCAGCAGGCGTTTGACTTTCTGGAGGGTTTCAAACGACACATTCTCCACTGCAGGCAGGTCGCTGTCAATCACAACAGACACCGTTTCGCGCAGCCGGGATGGGAAATCCTCGATGGATTCGCGATAAAAAGGATAGTATCCACGACACAGGTACGCTTCGAAGAGAGGGGCGACCTTGATGGTGCTTGTGACAGCCATTGCGTGGGAGACGTGATGCCGGATAAGCTCGTTTAAGGGAATCGGCTGAAGACTCAGGGCATTCTCGAAGATGAGAAATTCCCGGAACGACATACCGTAAAGCGTGTAAACGGTCTGTCGGCGCGAGAGGTCCACCTTGGCGTTGTCCATAACGAGGAGTGAGCTGCTGGTATAGACAATGCTCATATCTGGGTAGTTGTCGTATATATTCTTCAGGTTGACAGACCATTGGTCGTAGCGGTGTACTTCATCCAAATAGAGGCGCATAATGCCATGCCGGTAGGCCCAATCCACGAGTTCAACAAGGGTGTGGGAAGAGAACCAAAGGTCGTCGAGCGAGGCGTAGAGGGTTTGGTCGATGTCCTCGTAGTTCTCAAGGATGTGCTGCAGGAGCATGGTGGTTTTACCGACGCCTCGTGAGCCTTTGATGCCAATCATCCTGGCCTTCCAGTTGATTTGGGCGTAAAGGTAACGTTTGAACCGCAGGTCTATCTTGGCTATCTTGCGGTGATAGTTTTCAAAAAGGGGTTGTAAATCAGCGTTTTCCATAACATCCTCGAATTTGAACGACGGTGCAAAAATACAATTTATATTTTAAACTACAAAAAAAACACTATTTTTATAGTTTAAACTGCAAATACAAAACAGACCGCCGTATTTGCCCATTAATTCTGTGCAATCCGCCAGGCGATAGTTTTATAAATATCTGATAATCATTGTTATATATTAAAAATTTTACACCTGACAGAAATGGGAGAAGAAAGAGTCATACCCTGAAAAGCGCAGCCCATGCAAATGGGCCAAAATGGGCTATGGTTTTTCGGCGGAAATGTTTTTATTTTGCGGGGTGAAAAAATAAAGAAATACCAAATTGTAATAATATGAAAAAAACAAGTTACTTTTTATTGACATTAGCACTGTTGCTGACCTTCGCCGGCTGCAATCAGAAGGAGAAGAAATTAGCTGTAATTGAACAGAATTTAGCTTTAATTGTTGACGGGGTTACCGAAGAACAAATGGGGGCAATAAATGAGATAGTTGCCGCATCCTACGATCTTGATGCTGATAAAGTTAAATTTGACATTGGTCACACAAACGATACGTTATACATAAGTTGTTACGATACCTTTTCTATTGAACGTCCAGATCGAGATTTTAAGAATATTCTGAAGGTCCAAGATTTGCAAAAAAAGTTTTTATTTGCTGCGTTATGCAGTAATTCACCTGAAACCAAAAGACTATTAGAACAGATTGCCGACGTACCCGCCGTGTTAAAAATCATATATGCAGACACTGTATCACATAAGAAATATGTGGTAGAAACAAAACAAGGTGAGATTGAAGAAGCTCTATTGAAGGAGAATACTCCAACAGATGTTTTAAATTCTTACTCGGATTTGGTAAATGCTTTTTCTAATGATGATATCAAATTGTCACTAGAAAAGAATTTTTTTGTAGTCAATATTTATGACAAGGATTATGACATCAAGTCACATATTGACTCCTTGAAAACAGAAGCATTGGATGAAGATTATTATGACATCATCAATTGGGATAAATATGAAAATAAAATGTCCCAAGAGATTCAAGACGAAGCCGATTTTTTATGTTTGTTTTTCATTGAAGCACTTTATAATCATCTCCCATACATTTTCAACGAAATAATAAAAGGTAATCTTGGGTTTGAGCTTCGACTCTCGGGTGAAAACAAAGAAAAAGCGGCAATTGCACGACTTGACAACGATGATTTGCACGTTTTGATTGATCAACCAACTGGAAGAAATTAGGAACAAATAATAACTTTATTTACAAACACTATGAACGTAAAAGTATATCACGGCAGCTCCACCTCATTCAGCAACCTCGTATGCACTGTCAAGGACGGCAAGGTTTACAGGAAAGGCAGCACGTCTTTCAGTGACATCCTGTTCACCATCAAAGGCGACCAGCTTTACGAAGGAAATTCAACCTCGTTCAGCAAACTTGCGGCCACCGTCAAAGACGGGAAAGTTTACAAAGGAGGGTCCACCTCGTTCAGCAATATCATGATGACCATCAAGGACGGCAGAATCTTTAATGGTTCTTCCACTTCTTTTTCGTCGATAATGGCAACTGTCCAAAATGGGAAAGTCTATGACGGGTCATCCACCTCATTTTCCAACATTCTGCTCACCATTGACGGAAGGCTGACAATCGAGGAACTTGTGGCGGTATGGCTCGCCTTCACGTATTGTTATTAAAAACAAAACAGACATATTATAACGAGAAGAATATGAATAATAACCCAACTGATTCAAATGTGACATACTCGACAATACGGGTATATAGCAACACGCAAAACAGAATGGCACTTGGCATTCTGCACGCGTACTTGAAGATGTTTCCGCAAACCACGTTGAAAGACTTGTGCAAAGCGTTTCCCGAAAAGTTGAACCCAGATTCAGGCGTGAAACGGCTGTTCATCCCCATAGAAAAGATGGTGGATGAGCCGAAATGGCAAGACTATTTCAGAGAAGATGAAGAACTGCTCTGTATGAGTGACGGTTCAAAAGTAGCTGTCGCCTCTCGGTGGTCAAGTTCAAGTCTTGAACGTTTGTCCGACCACGCCAAACAATTCGGGATTGAGCTGGCAAATTTCGAATTCGGCGAGAAGTATGACAAGTGCGGTTTCCGACTTGAGTACGTAACTGCGGGTAAAAAAGCAAAACCTCAGGAAGAGAACCAAGAAGAGGCCAAAGTCCAAACACCGGCACAACCCACGAAAGAACAAGCCCCAACTGCAAATTTATCCGAAGATCCCAAAACAAACAGCAATAATATGGAAAACAGAAAAAACAAAGAAGAAAAAGATGACGAAACAAAGACACGTATCCCTTGGTGGATGTGGCTGCTGTTGCTGCTTCTGGCAGGCGCGGCTGTAGGAGCCTTCTTTTGGGGCCGTTATACAAAAGAGGCCGAAATCCGGATTCAGGAGGTGGAAGTGGAAGTCCCCTACGAAGTGGAGGTCGAAAAAGAGATTTTAATCCACGACACTGTCACTGTAACTGTAACCGTTTTCAAGGAAAAAATCGAGGAAATCGAAAAGAACTTCAATGCCGCCAATTTCAAATCCGGCAAAGCCGACCTCAACGATGACGCGAAATTTGTACTTTACGACCTAGTGAAGATTCTTGAGAAACAACCGGATGTCAGACTGAAAATTGTGGGCCACACTTCCGAGGAGGGCAGTCCCGCATTCAATCAAAAACTTTCCGAAAAGCGGGCCAAAGCAGTGGTGGACTTCATGATCGCCCGCGGCATCAGCCCCGACCGCCTGGAATACGAAGGCAAGGGCAGCAGCGAACCGCTTGAAGCTGGCAACAACGAAGTCAACAGAAGAACACAAATCATTGTATTACAATAAATTAATAAAAATTATTCACTTAAAAAAAATTCATCATGGACGAAAAAAAAATTATCATCATGGCCGAAAGCATCGTTAATGCAATTGTGGACATCAGCATGGGTAAATCCAAATTTTTCCTCACAAACACCGTCCTCAAAAAACTATCCAACGATCCCGAGTTGTTTGAACGCATGAGAGACTGCTACATCGAATATTTGGGAACAATCGAGAGCAAAATTGACGAGACTATGGAAGTCAAGAAATTGTCCGATTTCCGATACAAGATTGTGGATCTATACGAAAAATACGTAGGTGCCCAAGATTAACATTTAATTTTGATGAGTCTAAGTGTTGCGCTAACATCTTGACTCTATTCATTAATTATCAAGATTATGAGAAAGATTATTTACTTCACAACAGTATTGGCTATGCTGTTGAATGTTTCGTGTGAAAAAATCTCGGACATAAACCCATTTAAAATGGAGTCCCTACAGGAAAAATTCAACAAAAAGTTGCCAGAGATAAAGGAAATGTCGGAATTGAGTTGTGTGGAATATACCGTAACCAAAGTTATCGCGTCCGACGATGATTCAAAATGGTATGGCGACCGTAAAATTATATACAACTGCATGGCCACTTTTAAAGTCGGTTTTGATTTGAAAAAGCTCAAAGCAAATATCGACGAAAACAACAAGTCTATTGAACTCATATTACCCGAACCGACATATCAAATACTCATGCCAGTCAACAAGATCAAGGTTGTCTACGAGAAAACAACAGGAATCCGTTCCGATTATTCCAATGATGAACGTCTGAAAATCAAGCAATTAGGACAGGAAAGCATTGAAAAGGAAATTCCCAACATGGGCGCATATGAGGAAGCGAAAAAGAATGCTGAAGCCTTCTTTAAAACTTTATTAGTAGGACTAGGATTTAATGAAAGTGGTATTCAAATAAAATACGAAAAGTTATGAAAAGATTAATTGTTTTCGGCATAATCGTTGCCATATTAGCAGGAGCAGCTTTTTACGTATATAAGTCCGGGTATTTGAACAAATATTTGAACAAGATATCGATAATGGACACGCCTACCGTGGTTAAAAATATCAAAAACATACAGGAACTTTCCACCGCATGTTTCTATGAGGAAATTATTCAAAGAGAACCTATCAAAAGGAAAGATTCTCTTATTATTATTGCTAAAGGTCAAGTTCGCGCCGGTTTCGATCTAAAAGAGCTTAACGAAGACAATATCACTATTGAAAACGATACAATATTATCAATCATTTTGCCCGATGTCAAGATTTTCACTTTCGCCATCAATCCTAGTGACGTGAAATTCATTGAAGGACAAAAGGCTAATAATGAAAAAGTCTTTAATAGAGCTATTTCCAAGGCAACAAAACGCATTGAAGAAGATGCCATACGGGACGGAATTCTCGACAAAGCAAGGGAATCCGGCAAAAAGCAGATGACAGAACTATTCAAGGCATTTGGCTTCAAGGAAGTTTATGTGGATATTGAATAGCCGAATGTTACTGGGCATTTAACAGGAGGAAGCCGAAAATCCTGAAAAGAGTAGGCATAACATGAAAAATAAAAAAACGATGCATCTTTTTAGATTAACACCAAATTTGAATGCTCTTTCAAAATTCCCCCAAGGGTTTATTTTGCAAGTCATTTCACACTCCAGTATCAGTCCAACCACAGATGAAGTGAAGGAGGCTCTGATACGGGCCGGTTTTAACGATCCCGAGGTCTTGCGAATGCTGACCAGTTATTATTGGAACATGGAGAAGGTTTCGTAATATTGAACAAGCCATACATTCTCATCTGGAGTGTATGGCTTATTTTTTAAACACATTGTGGAGGAAGCCGAAAATCCTGAAAAGAGTAGGCGTTTTTATACGTTCATTAATATGTCACTTTTTAAACTCACAGCACCCCGATCAATGGGAAAAATTCCCCAAGGCTTCATTTTGCAAGTCCCATCATCATCAGCTGGTGGAAATCCAAGTCCACGAGAAGTAGAAACAGCGTTGAAAAATGCCGGTTTTACTGATTCTTCATCGTTAAGTTTTTCTTCTCCAGGCAATTGGAAAGTTGAAAAATATTAGACACATACGGTTTTTCAAAATCATACAAACAATAATAACAATTTAAGAACAGGATTATGGGATGGTTTAGCAGAAACAACAATGACGAGACATCTCGTTACAAGAAAAAAGCCACTATCGGAAAATTCACCATCGGCATTCGCGATGACAACAGTGTAGAGGTGTTGATTGATGGCAACCCTTTCCTTGGAGATGTAAAAGGTTTGCTTCGAGACGAAATTGCCCCGATGGTGGGTCTCAGGGTGGATCCCCGTTGGAACACCCACCAACTCGGAAGCAAACTTGTTGACACCATCAACGGAGCCGGCGACGCTACTTCAAACAGTCGCAAATATTTCAGAATCACTTATCATTACTGGGCGATTCCAAGGGGTCTCGTTGTTGAAGCGGATACGATAGACGAGGCAATGGAAAATGCACGCAATTTGATAAGTAGTGGTAGTGACTGTTGGGAAGATACAGAAACGGAAGAATATTTTGACCATATGTCAATTGAACAAGCTATTTTAAATGACGATGACAGTAGCGACTATCCTGATTGGGATTGGATTGGGGACACTCAATCCGATATTGAATCTTGGAAAGGGGAAGAGTACGAGAATCTTTAATGATAAAGTCGCCTTGCAATAGCAACGGAGTAAGCCGAAAATCTGGAAAAGAGTAGGCAGTAAATAAAAAAATATACAATTATGCCCTGCACATCTATTATGCCCTGCACATCTATTATTACTGTCGGAGGAATAACTTTTTGCCTTCATGACATTCACTATGACCCACAGAATGGTTTGAACATTAATCTTTCAGGAAGATTGAATCCAACGAGAACACTTCACAGATTCGGACGAGGACCATTTTGCAAATTCAAAATCAATGATCATCTAGATGAAAAAGGACTATACTGTTTTGTCGTAAACGGTGTTGTCAAATACATCGGTAAAGTAACCGGAAACAGCAGTTTCGAGAAGCGATTTAACAACGGCTATGGGCATATCAGCCCCTACAACTGCTATGCTCCACAAAATGGTCACCCTGGTGGCAGACTGACCAATTGCCATATCAATTCTCTTGTTAATCAAGAACTCCTTAATGGCAGTGAGGTTTTAGTGGGATTCCATGTGATGGACAATAACATTGCCATTAGCAATTCTGAAGAACAATTAATAAAGGAGAATAATCCCGATTGGAATATTCAATTTAAACGCCCCCGCACATAACAAAATAATGTTGTCGGAAATTTGCCACGACGACATCGGCATCGGGACGCATGTCTATGTCCTCGCAGGGGTTGTCCTTGCATTCACAAACTGGGCACTGGCCGAGCCTACCAAATTCTTCTGAACCAAATCACGGGCATTGTAGAGACGCGCCATGGCACGTCTCTACGGGTTGTTGACGTTCTTCGTGACAAGGGGAAGACGTTTGTGGCGGGGAAGTTGTGAAATTCACGGAGCCGCCTCGCTAATACAGCATCCCGAACATCCACAATGGGATGCGGTTGCCGTGGCCGAACTCCATTCCGTCAAGCGCCAAGAAACTGTCAGGTTCATCCTTAATTTGTGAAAAATCTTTCGTTTTTCCACCCACTTCGAACAACCATCTCCCATCCACATAAAAGTCGCCTTTTGGAGGAAACACAAGGGAATGACCTGCCCGAAGCTGATTGTTGAAGAAAGTTTCCCTTAGTGTGCCTGTATCGACATTTGATGACAGACAGTACATCAAATTTGGGTTTCCCAGATATATTTTATCGGGTTTCGAAAGCTTTTTCAGCGATTTGGCTTCTGCACTGAGTAAGGAAACCAAACCGGCACGGTCGAGCAGATGGAGCATTTTAAGACCCTGGTCACGACCTGTCTCCAGTTGCGCATACAATTCGTTCATTTTAGGTGTTTGCGGTACCCGCTGCGCCAATATCATCAGCATCTTCTTGATTTTATGGATCGTGGCAAATGAGACGTCCTCCACGGCCGGTAGGTCCGACTCCAACACTTGCCTGACAGCGCCTTGTAGTCGTTGGAAGAAGCCGTCACCCTCCTCTGCATAGTAGGGATAGTATCCACATTTAAGGTACTTTTCAAACAGTGGGAGTATCTTCACATGGGATGTCAAATCCACCGCCAAACGCAGATGGTCTTGAAGCAGTTCCTCCAACGGCACAGGCTGCAGTTGAGCAACACCTTCAAACCACAAAAACTCCCGGAACGACATCCCATACAGTTCGTATGCCCTCAACCTGCGGGAAAGGTCCCCTTCCTTAGCGTCCAATTCCAACATAGAAGACCCCGTATAAACGACACAAAGGTCATCATAACGGTCGTAAATGTTCTTAATGAGGGTCTGCCAATGGTCGTAACGATGGATTTCATCCATAAAGATGTGCGTGCCCCCATGGGTGACGTGGTAGTCCACCAAATCCATCGCCGAATGGGAAGCAAACCACAAGTCATCCAAAGAGACATACAGCACCTTCTCCAACTCATTGAAATTCTCTTTGATGTGTTGCAAAACGAGTGTGGTTTTACCGACTCCGCGCGCCCCCTTTATCCCAATCAACCGATTGTTCCAATTAACCATAGGATAAAGATAGCGTTTGAACGCGGTATTCACCGATGATATTTTTCGTATTGAATTGTCATACAGCGATTTAATGTCTGAATATTCCATTTTTTCAAACTATTTTATGTCCTGCAAAAATACAAAAAAACTTTTCCAAATGCTTTAATTCAAAAATAAAAGCATTTGCACATTCTATTTTTCATAAAACAAAGCGTTGGGGAAACACATTCATTATTTATATTTATCCACATTTTTTCAACAACATATATTGGCACTGTATAATTTTTATACCTTTGCCGATTAATATTTTTCGGATAAAACAATCACCTATATGAAGAAGTTTCTACTACTGACTGTATTGGCCCTCTTCTGCTGTGGCAGCCTTTTCGCCCAAGAGAACAAAACGGACAAAAAGAGCAACAACAAACAGAAGACGGAGGCTTCGACCACCGATTCCTCCTTTACACCGGACCAAACCATCCCGACCATTGAGGATGCCGAGGAGGAAGAGAGCATTGACGGCGGCGGGCAGTTTGTGCCCAGTCTGCTACACAGCAGTGCCGACGTGTACACGAACAACACGTCTTACACGTTCAGCATCGCCTATTTCCGTACCCGCGGCTACGACAACAAGTACCAAGGGGTTTTCGCCAACGGATACGATATGAACAACATGGTGACGGGCCGCGCAAACTACTCCCAGTGGGGCGGTCTGAACCACATTTTCCGCTATCCGGAAAACATCACCTGCCTCAATCCAGCCAGTTTCGACTTCGGAGACATCGGCGGTGTCAGCAACTACAATCTGCGTGCCAGCAACTTCCGCAAACAAGTACGCGCCACCTATTCGCTTTCCAACCGCACCTACAACCATCGTCTCATGCTGACTGGAAGCACGGGCATCACCCCGAGTGGCTGGGCCCTCACGGGTTCTCTGTCGGCGCGTTTCGGCAAAGGGATTTCCTACGTAGACGGGACATCCTATAACGGTTTCGCCGCCTTCGTGGCCGCCGAAAAGAAAATCAACAGTGAGCATTGGATCAACCTCTCCGCCTTCGCCTCTTATATCCAGCGCGGCATGCAGTCGAATTCCGTGCAGGAGGCTTACGACCTGCTTAACAACAACTACTACAACGCCAACTGGGGATGGTATCAGGGCAAGCAGCGTAACGCACGCATCCGCACACAATGCGAGCCCGTCGTCATGCTCACCCACACTTTCGCTCCCGTGGGTAACAAACTCAGCGTACAGACCACCGTCGGCGCCTCGGTGGGCTTCAACAACACCACTTCCCTCAACTGGTACGACGCCCAGGACCCGCGTCCCGACTATTACCGCTATCTTCCCAGCTATCAGATCAGTAATGGCGACACTTCCCAAGCCTACTACGACGTGCTGGCCCGCTGGCAGAACAACGACCAGAGCTACACCCAGATCAACTGGGACAACCTGTACAACGTGAACCAATTAGCCGCGCTCCAAGGCAAGCGCGCCCAATATATGATCGAGAACCGCCGCTACGACCAGGTTCAGGGAGGCGCGAGCACCACCCTCAACTGGAGCATCAACGACCACTGGAAACTCAACGCTGGAGCGTCTTTCCGCGGCACGAAGCAACATAATTACAAAACCATCGACGACCTGCTGGGCGGCGCCTACTGGATAGATGTGGACAAATTCTCAGAAGGAGATTTCCCCTCCGACTTGAACGTGCAGTACAACGACCTGCTGCACATCGGCGACACGCTCCATGAAGGCGATATCTTTGGCTACAACTATGACTACTATATTTTTAGTGAGAAAATATGGGGAGTCATCAACGGAAGCTACAATCACTGGGACTTCAACTTCGGCCTGACGTTAGGCACCACGCAATTGTGGCGCTACGGACACATGAAAAACGGCCGTTTCCCCGAAAACTCTTACGGCCGATCCGAAATCAAGACCTACTTCGACAACGGGGCGAGAGCCGGTGTCACCTACAAAATCAACGGCCGCAACTACATCGTACTCAACGGTATGGCCGAAACCCGCTCCCCGAACATCCTCAACTCCTTCCTCTCGCCGCGTATCAACAACAAATTCGTTGATAACCTAACCTCCGAGAAGATTTTCTCCGGCGACCTTTCCTACATTCTCAACTATCCGATCATCAAAATGCGCGTCACAATGTTCGCCACCCAAATCAACGATATCACACGTCTGATCAGTTTCTACAACGACGACTACGCCAGCATGGTCAACTACGCCATCTCGGGTATTGACCAACGGCACATCGGCGTGGAGGCCGGCGCGGAAATCAAGCTGGGTAGCATGTTTTCGCTGATTCTGGCAGGTTTGTGGGGTGACTACCGCTACACCGACCGAGCCCATGTGACGATGAATGCGGAGAACGGTGTTGACTTCGACGGTCAGATGGAGCGCACCGTCTACTGGAAAAACTTCCATGTGGCCGGCACACCGCAGGTGGCCGCCACCGCCGGACTCAAATTCAACTACAATTACTGGTGGGTGAATCTCAACTGCAACTGGTTCGACAAAATTTACTGCGACCTCAACCCCGAGCGCCGGACCTCCACCGCCCGCGGATCCTTGGACGCGAACTCGGAACTCTATCATCAGATTGCCGACCAAACCCGCCTGAAAGGACAGTTCACCATGGATATTTCCGTGAGCAAGTCTTGGCGCATCAAGCACAAATACAACATCGGCTTCAACGCCAGCGTCACCAATCTGCTAAACAACAAGAATCTGGTGACCACGGCATGGGAGCAGTACCGTTTCGACTACACCAACTTCAACGTCAACAAATATGCCAACAAGTACTACTATGCCTTCGGTACCACATTCTATCTAGGCATCAACTTCCAGATGTAGTATCTAACGTTTCCAAGAGGGCTGCAAGCCCGACACGTGTCAACCTAGGGTGAACGAAGTGAGCCCTGGGATTCCAAAAAGGGCTGAAAGCCCGACGTATGCTACCCAGGGTGAACGAAGTGAGCCCTGGGGCACTAACAAAAGAAAAAACAACCGAATATGAAAAAGATAACGATAATCGCAACCCTTATCGCAGTCATCCTCACCGGCTGCGACCTTCAGCCCGACGTGGCCCCAATGCCCACGTTCCTCGGCGAGGCTAACACCACGATTGCCGAGTTGCTGGCCATGCATGAGATCGGTTCTGAAGACTCCTACGATTCAATACCTCCCGGGGTCATCATCTCCGGCGTTGTCACCACCAGCGACGAGTGGGGCAACAACTACAAATACCTCAACATCGAGGACGAGACCGGCGCCATCCAAATCAAAATCAACAGCACCGCGCTCTACAACAAATATAAGGTAGGTCAGCGCCTCTACGTGTTGTGCGACGGTTTGGTGCTGGGCGACTACCGCAAACTGCCGCAACTCGGCCTCTGGGCCAACGGCACCATGCAGGCAATCCCTTCGTTCAAGACCTATCTATACATTTTCCCTGACGGTGCTCCCATGGGAGGTTATAATCCCATTGAAATGACCTCTATCCCCGCCGCCAACGACATTCCGTCGACCATGTACAACCGGCGGGTGCGTCTGATTGGTGCCACCTTTGTGGAAGGAGGCGTGGCCACCTTCTCAGAGACCAGCGCCGCCACCAGCCACGACATCAAAATGACTGACGGCAGCATCATCACGCTGCGAACCAGCAACTACGCCACTTTTGCAGGAGAGACTTTGCCCACCGGCACCGGTAACATCACCGGCATCCTCACTCGCTACAACAACTACGTCCAACTGGTCATCAACAGTCCTGCCGATCTCGAGAATTTCACCATCCCCCAGGAGATGCAGACCATATTCGAAGTCAGCAACTATGCCAACGCCTTTAACAACGGATGGTTCCAAACCGGTACCGGAAATCCCTGGCAGACCATGGTCAACAGCAGTTTCAGCGGCTTCTATGTCAACCCTGCCGCTGACGAGGACTACTGGCTCGTCTCCCCCGCTATTGATCTGAGCGGGGCAAGTTCCCCCGAGTTGAGTTTCACCCACCGCGCGCCGCAAGGGTTCGACCCCAACACCATGATGTGCTTCTACACACCGAATTATACGGGTGACGTGAACACCACATTATGGATTCCGTTCGATTTATCCGCCGCCACCGGACAGACCACATCGAACAGTTTCAGCACTCCCCTACCCGACGGCGCCCAATCCGCCGGTTTCCGCCTGATGTTCCACATCACAGCTGCCCCATCCCCCTGGTATCTTTCCGACATCAAAATCACCGCGCTGGCGAAATAATAACCTGTCAATTCAAGGTGAATGAAGCAAATAACAAAGAAGAATATGAAAAAAACAACAATATTCGCAATTCTAATCGCAGCCATTCTCTTCGGCTGCAACCGCTGGGAGGCCCCCGAACTCCAGATACCTGTCTATGACGGACCACCAGCCAACAAAACCATCGCCGACATCAAGGCCATGCACCCCTCACTGGGCACCGGCTCTCAAGACTCCATCTGCCACTATGATGAGCAGTTCATCGTGAAAGCGGTGGTCGTCAGTTCCGACGAGGGCGGCAACTGCTACAAATACCTGACCATTCAGGATGAGACCGGCGGTATCGAAATCGCAATCGACCGCTCCAGCCTCTACAACGACTACCCCGTAGGACAGACGGTTTACCTGAACTGCGCTGGACTGATTGTGGGCGACTACCATAACAAATATCAGGTCGGTTGGGTGTATGAGGGTTCCGTGGGCCGCATCGCACCGGTGGATCTGCCCCGTTACCTCAGCAAGGACGGTTTGCCGGACATGAACAACCCGTTGGTAGCCAACCCCATCGAAATCAACGATGCCAACGACCTCACGGCGGAAAACGTGAACTGCCTGGTGAAAATCAACGCCTGCAAGTTTGACTTTGCCGACCACGGACTGCCTTTGGCCGACAACGACTTCACCACCGACCGCAACATCACCTTCAACGGCACGAGTGTCACGGTGCGCACCAGCAACTACGCGTACTTCCGCAACACCCTTATCGACGCAACCAAGGAATATTGTCTATATGGCATCCTAAGCGTCTATAATTCAACCTATCAACTCACCTTGCGCACCAAGAATGATATCCAGTCGTCATCCGCTTCACAGGCTGAGTCGTTGGCAGAATACACTTTCGATGCCAACAGTTTCACCAGCGGAGGATGGTCACAAAATCCAGACAACCAGTCGTGGAAATTCCAGGCTTATGGTGGCAACAACTTCGTCTACCACAACGCCTCAAGTGCCGAATGCGATGACTGGCTCATCTCTCCCGAAATGAATTTCGGTGACCTGAGCAACGTTATCCTCAACCTTGACCACCAGAATAACGTCGGCGGAAGCCCGGCCACGTACTATCAGGTCTACTATTCCACCACATACAACGGTGGCGACATCAACCCGAGCGAGTGGACGGCCTTCAACCCGAATCTGAATGTCTACCCGAGCGCATTCGGTCTCAGTAACGCCCTCGATTTGAGTGTCATCGGTAACCAGAAGTTCCGTATCGCTTTACGCTATCGAAAGAACGGCAGCGTCGACGGCACACGCTGGGCCGTGCGCGGAGTGAACGTCTATCGGCTGACGGAATAAAGAATGGCTGCAAATCATGATTTTTTGTATTTTTGCGGTTTGATTTTTGAACATAATGAAAAGAATATTTTTAACCGTCATTATTATGCTGCTGTGCGCATGGTCAATACTCCCCGCACAAAATAGCCAAACCCCTTATACCACCCCGAAAGATACTACAGATGAGCCTCTTGTGGTGTTCCGCGACCGACTGATATTCGATTTCTACCACACATTCTGGATGAACATGCCAGTCGAAGTGGAACACATGAAATTCAACCCTGGGTTCACGGTTTCCGGTATTTGGGATTTCAAAATCAAGCAAAAACCGATAGCCATCGGTCTCGGTCTGGGTCTCAGCTACTACACCCAATTCAGCAATTCCCTATTGCGCTACGACGCTTTGGAAGATTTGATGAAATACTATATTCTTCCTGAAAATGTAGACTATAAAATATTGAAGCTGAATTATTTGAATGTCAATATACCGTTGGAGTTCCGATACCGGCATCCCAACGGTTTCAAATTTTCCGTTGGTTTTCGCGCTGGCCTGATTGCCAATCTCTCACAAGAATACAAAGGAGACGATCCGGCAATACCGGCTGATACAGCTATGTACAAAAATCTTCTGATCAAAAACAAGATGAAATACAACATTGACGTCTACACCCGTATCGGATGGAAATTCGTCGATGTCTACTACAGTTTCCAGATGACCCCGCTTTTTGCGGACAGCAAAGGACCTAAAATCTATCCTATGTCATTAGGTTTCTCCCTGAGTTTGTTTTAATTAACCATAAAAATCTTCTGTATGTTTTACTTAATGATTGCCGTATTCGTAGTCGGATACATCTGCATCGCTTTAGAACACCCGTTAAAAGTCAACAAGACCGCTTTTGCGCTTTTTACCGGTGTTACCATCTGGACCATTTACATCCTGTCGGGACCTGAAATTTTCGGTCCGGCAGATTTCAGTGCCGGCTATGATGCTTTCAAAGCTGCCAATCCTGGTTCGGAGCATCCATTTATCGACTACCTCACCACACACGAGCTCATCCATCATTTGGGCGATATCGCCGAAATCCTTTTCTATCTGATGGGAGCCATGACCGTGGTGGAACTCATTGACACATACGGAGGATTCAGCATCATCACCGACAACATCAAGACCACCAATAAGGTAAAACTGCTTTGGATACTGAGTTTCATCACTTTCTTCTTCTCTGCCATTTTGGACAACCTGACCACGGCCATCGTGATGGTTGCCCTGTTGCGGAAACTGCTTCCCGAAAGGCACGACCGTTGGTTCTTCGGCGGCATGGTGATTCTGGCGGCCAACGCCGGCGGCGCATGGAGTCCTATCGGTGATGTGACCACCATCATGCTCTGGATCGCAGGCAAGGTCTCCACCGGCAGCGTCATCCTCGAATGTTTCATCCCAAGCCTTATTTCCATGATAATCCCGTTAATCGTGGTCTCCTTTGTGGAGAAGGGCGAAATTGACGCGTCAAAACGGCCAAAGGACATCAAGAGTTTACGCGTGCCGACCTGGCAGCGCAACCTGATCTTCTTCCTTGGTGTTGCCGCGCTGGTCTTCGTGCCGGTGTTCAAGGTTTTGACCCACTTAAAACCCTATATGGGTATTATGATGGGGCTCTCAATCCTCTGGATTGTCACCGAAATCCTGAGCCGCTCCAACAAAGATATGATCGACTACACCATTGCCGGCGCGCTCACCCGCATCGACCTGCCGAGCATCCTTTTCTTCCTCGGCATCCTGCTGGCCGTTGCAGGTTTGCAAAGTGCTGGTCACCTCTCCTTGCTCGCCAGCGGACTCGACAACCTCTTCAACGGCAACTATTACCTGATTGACACGGTGATTGGTATTCTCTCATCCATCATCGATAACGTCCCGCTGGTTGCTGGTGCGATGGGCATGTACAGTTTCCCGATAGACCATGTATTCTGGATTTTCCTGGCATACTGCGCCGGCACAGGCGGAAGTATCCTCATCATCGGCTCTGCCGCAGGTGTGGCCGTAATGGGAATGGAAAAGATCGATTTTATTTGGTATTTGAAGAAAATCACCCCATACGCCCTGATAGGCTATTTGGCTGGCGCAGGCACCTACGTGCTCCTGAACCACCTCTTCTTCCACAATGTAGCGACAGCCGTAACGGGCATGTGATAATGACATTTGCATTATAACGAAAGACGAAGGTCCATCATCCAAAGATAGACCTTCGTCTTTTATTTTAACAATCTGCAATTAACCCTAATCGGTCACCAGTTCCGCCAATGCCAATTCGGCGGCACGTTGTTCGGCACCTTTCACAGAACTGCCGACCGCTTCTGCAAGCGGTTTCCCGTCAAAAGAGACGAAAGCGCGGAAAAGTTCGCGCGCGCCATCCGGCTCCACCTCATGGCCGAATGTGATTGTATGCCGGTTATGCTGCGCCCATATCAGAAGTCGGCTCTTATAGTCATGGTCTTCGCTCAACACCGCATCAAGATTCAAATGCACCAGAAAGATATGTTCCAAGAGAATGTGTGCGGTTCGTTCATAGCCTTGGTCACGGTAGATAGCGCCTACCACCGCCTCAAAAGCGTTGCCCGGGATATTCTTTGAGGAGATGCCGCCAGCAGTTTCAATCATGTCGGGGAGGCCCAGTTTGATTGCGAGATCGCCCAACTGTTTGCGGTTCACCAGCTTGGAGCGCATTCGTGTGAGCCCGCCTTCATCCTCCAAGGGATATTTGTGGCAAAGGAAATCGGCAATGATGGCACCCAGCACCGCATCACCGAGAAACTCCAGCCTTTCGTTATTCTCGCGACGGCCGAATTGGGACACATTGCCCACCGACCGATGCATCAGCGCTGTCCGATACAAATCGACATGGCGGACCCGAAATCCGAAAATATTCTTAAAATAGCTCCGAATCTCCTGGTCAGTCAATTCCATAAATCACTCTTGATATTTTTTGTAAAGTAATGTCACATTATGGCCGCCGAAACCAAACGAATTCGACATAGCCACATTGACTTCACGGGAAATCGCCTCCCCGGGCACGTAATTCCAATTGGCCGGAAGCTGGGGATCCAGATGTTCGATATTGATGGTGGGATGCACCAAACTGTCGCGAATGGTGCAGCAGATTGCCACGCTCTCAACGGCCGGACCCGCGCCAAGGAGATGGCCTATCATGGACTTGGTGGAGTTAATTGCCAATTTGGGAGCGAGATCACCGAAAAGACTTTCAATAGCATGGCACTCCGAAAGGTCACCTAACTTTGTAGATGTCCCATGGGTGTTGATATAGTCGACTTCTTCAAGTCGCACGTCCGCGCTTTGCAGAGCGCCCACCATTGACTGCACCGCAGCCTTCCCGTTAGGGTCGGGCGCAACGATGTTGTAAGTATCCGCAGACATTCCCACGCCCACGACCTCAGCATAAATGCGGGCACCGCGGGCCTTGGCATGGTCAAGGCTTTCAAGGATGAGTGTGGCCGCTCCTTCACCCATCACAAACCCGTCACGGTCGCGGTCAAACGGGCGACTGGCATGCTCTGGGTCGTCATTGCGGGTAGACAAGGCGCGCATGGCATTAAAGCCACCCACAGCCAACTCAATAATCGAAGATTCTGTGCCTCCCGTAACGATGACATCGGATTTGCCTAGGGCGATGGCATAGCAGGCGTCCGCAATCGCATTTGCAGACGAGGCACAAGCTGATGTTGTGATATAGTTGGGGCCTGTGAAACCGTATTTCAGGGCAATGCTGGCCGCAACGGTATTAGAGAGCACACGCAACAGATGTGAGGGGCTGAAACGCGGCGTCCTGTCCTGGAGCATATATTGCTGTACAGCGGCCTCGGAAGAACTTAGGCCGCCAATCCCTGTGCCGAAGACGACACCGACACGATCCTTGTCCAAACGGTCCCAGTCGAAACTGGCATCCCCGAGGGCTTCTGCCGTAGACAGCAACGCATACTGCGCACTACGGTCCAATTTCGAGAGTTCCAAAGGGACAAAATGGTCGGAGGGTTCAAAACCCTTTAACTGGCAGGCAATCTTAGTTTTAAATTTCGTGGTGTCAAAATAAGTAATGTGACTGGCTCCCGACACACCTTTAAGAAGGTTGCCCCAGTAGTCAGCCACATTATTACCTATTGGTGTAATGGCACCAATGCCTGTTACAACAACTCGTTTGAGGTTCATCACAAACGGATCTTGTAAACACTAAAAAACTTACTTAGAAGCAAGAAGGCTTTCAATATATTCGACGAGATCACTCACTTTATCGATCTTTTCCGCATCCTCCTCAGAGAACTTGATTTCGAAAACATTCTCAAATTCTACCATAAGTTCTTCTCTGTCCAAAGAATCGATCCCGAGATCATTAGTGAAACTTTTTTCAGGAGTCACACCGTCGAGATTTTTCATGCCTAATTTTTCGGCAATGATTTTCTGCACTTTTTGGAAAATTTCTTCTGACATAATTTTTCAAATTTAAAACTGGCGGCAAAAATACATTTTTTTTTAATATGCAAACATAAAAAAGTAGAAGTCTCTAAAACCCGAAGTCTGCCACCTTCGGCATATAGCATTACCATAATATATAGTGAGCATTTTTGTTTTAGACCGCCACTGGACAAGAGTGACAACGCTCGTAAGGCAATGTCTTCTCCATGACGATTTTTTCACGTTTTTGGAAAAATCATCCCAAAACAGGCGCAGGAAAACGAGTCAAAACCTCTATTTTCGTCATAATCTCTATCAAAATCATAGTTGTAATTTTAAAATATAATATTGATAATCAGATGTTTATAAAAAATATTAAAAAAAGTTCAGACAAATGGACTGCCATATAAAAAAAATACTATCTTTGCCACCGCAAAAACGACGAGACGTTCATTGAAATTATGCCGATATAGCTCAGTTGGTAGAGCAGCTGATTTGTAATCAGCCGGTCGTTGGTTCAAGTCCGACTATCGGCTCTAGGCATAAACGAAACAAAGATGGGAGAGTTCCAGAGCGGTCAAATGGGACAGACTGTAAATCTGCTGGCTAAGCCTTCGGAGGTTCGAATCCTTCCTCTCCCACTTGTTTTTTATGCGGAAGTAGCTCATTTGGTAGAGCGACAGCCTTCCAAGCTGTAGGTGGCGGGTTCGAGCCCCGTTTTCCGCTCAACACTTATTTTTTTCATAACATTTAGATGATTTTTGTGAAGCAACAATGAGTATACTTATTGTTGCTTTTTTTGTTTTCTGATCCGCCTTCAAGACCGTCTTCCGACTTTTGACTATCGGCCATAAACCAGAACCTTAATTCTCAAAAGATGTACGAAGAACACCTGACCCATCCCATATATGCATACGTGCGGCGTGCAGCCGACGAGCTCGGCTACGATGCCTACGTGGTCGGCGGTGTGGTCCGCGACCTGATCATGCGGAGACACAACACCGACATCGACATCGTGACCGTCGGAAGCGGCATCGAATTGGCGACCAGAACGGCGGCACTCATCTCGCCCGACCTGAACGTGAACGTTTACCGCAATTTCGGGACCGCACAATTCAACTACGAGGACTGTGTCATCGAATTCGTGGGCGCCCGCCGTGAGTCCTACAACCGCGGCTCCCGCAAACCCATCGTGGAGGACGGGACCCTTGAGGACGACCAGCTGCGCCGCGACTTCACCATAAACGCCATGGCCATATCCCTTAACGGGGAGCATCCCTACACTCTGGTCGATCCTTTTGACGGTCTTTCGGACATCGCCGCCAAAATCATCCGCACCCCTTGCGACCCCGACCGCACCTTCTCTGACGACCCCTTGCGTATGATGCGCGCCGTGCGGTTCGCCAGCCAGCTCAACTTCACCATCCTCCCCGAAACGTTTGAAGCCATCAAGCGCAATGCCTACCGTCTCGACATCATCTCCCGAGAACGTATCATGGATGAGTTCAACAAAATCCTGCACTGCATCCGTCCGTCAAAAGGCATCCACCTGCTGGACGACAGCGGTTTGTTGGAACGTTTCCTGCCCGAACTCATCGCTCTGAAAGGAGTGGAAAACATCAACGGGAAAGGCCACAAAGACAACTATTTGCATACGCTGGAGGTGGTGGACAACGTCGCCATGAGCAGCAGCAACGTATGGCTTGTATGGGCCGCACTGCTCCATGACATCGCCAAACCGGTCACCAAACGTTTCGATCCCATCCACGGATGGTCGTTCCATGGCCACGAAGTGGTCGGCGCCAAAATGGCCTCCAAAATTTTCCATCGTCTAAAACTTCCTGTGAATGAGCGGCTCAAGTATGTGCAGAAACTTGTAGGGTTGCACTTGCGCCCCATCGCACTTGTGGAAGACAACATCACCGACTCCGCCGTGCGCCGCCTGCTTTTCGAGGCCGGCGACGACATCGACGACCTGATGATGCTCTGCGAGGCTGACATCACCTCAAAAAACTCCGACAAAATAAAACGCTACCGCCATAACTTTGAAATTGTACGCCAAAAACTCATCGAAATCGAAGAAAAAGACCGTCTGCGCAACTGGCAGCCGCCCATCTCCGGCCTGGACATCATGCGCGCCTTCAACCTTAAACCTTGCCATACGGTGGGAGAAATCAAAGACGCCGTCTGCGACGCTATCCTTGACGGAGACATCGAAAACACCCGCGAGGCCGCCTTCCGCTATATGATCGAGGCCGGCGTCGCCCTGGGATTGACACCGATAAACCCTGAGGACAAGTGTAATACGGACGAATGACAACATCTCTGCTGAGACGCAAAAGTTCGCGTACTTATAAACCACATAAATAATAAAATAATGAATAATAAAGTATATAAGTTGTTAAGAATTCCTCTCGTTCTCCTGGCTACCTTGGTGTTTTTTGCCGGATGCAACAGCAAGGAGCACGTAATGGAAAAGCCCGACAATCTGATTAACCGCATTACGCTGGTCAACATACTGGCTGACAGTTATTTAATTGAAAGCACACTCCAAATGACCACCACAGACAGCATCAGCAAGGAAAAAATGGCTCAACTGTATTACAAAGACCTTTTCGACCGTTATCATATTACAAACGAGCAATTTGAGTCATCCATTGCCTACTACGTCAGCGAAGAGAAGTCGGCGGAGAAACTCCTTAACGACGCATCCGCCCTGATTGTCAGCAAGAAGAGCGAAATGACGTTATCGGACAGTGTAGCTCTTGACCTACCATAACAAAAAAACTGCTATTTTTGCACCGTCATCCCAAAACAGTGCACTATGTTATTTAAGAACGCCTTCGAGCAGCAACCGTCGCTGCGATATGTATTTGATCAACTGCAGTTTTACTCCGCGCTGGGGAGGCAGTATCTACTAAACTATCCTTTTTGCACAGATTCTGATAAATTAGCACAGGAATTCGAACATCTGGAAGCGTTTATCGCGCTATGGCGCGACGAGAGCCTGCGTCCAGTGATGTCCCATCTGTGTCAGCAAATACACCAACTCAACAACATCACCCCCACGCTGCTTTCGTTGGAGAACGGTGCCGTCCTGGACGACATACAACTTTTCGAAATCAAAAAAACAGCCATTTTGACCGATGTTATCGCTCAAGATGCGAACAAATTGGGTATTTCTTGGCTGCATTACGAGCCGATGAGTGACGTTGTGGCTCTATTAGATCCTGAGCAAACTCATATCCCCCATTTCTACATTTATTCGGCATACGACGAAGAATTGGCCTGCCTGCGCGAAAAGATGAAAGTTTCCGCTGACAGTCAAGAAACGGAAACATACCGATTTAAGGCCCAGGAGATTGAAGACCGGCTTCGGGCCCAACTCAGTGAAAAACTACGTCCTTACCGTCAGGCCTTGTCGGACAACCTTCAGAACACAGCCAGTCTGGACTTGCTGACCGCCAAAGCCCGCCTCGCCATCGATTGGAAAGCATGTAAACCGCAAATCGGTGATTCTCACATACTTAGCAATCTCATAAATCCAGAAATCGCGGCGGCGCTGGCATCGAAAGGACGGCCGTTTCAGCCTGTGAGTATCCAATTTGGACAAGAAACCGTGCTCATCACGGGGGCCAACATGGCCGGCAAATCTGTTCTGCTGCAGTCCGTAGCTCTTGCGCAATACCTTTTCCAGTTCGGGTTTTTCCTTCCTGCCGAATCTGCCACCCTGCCCGTTGAGGACGAAATCATCACGAGTATCGGCGACCGGCAGTCGGCATTGAGCGGTCTTTCTTCATTTGCCGTGGAGGTGCTCACCATCGACCGCATCATTAAAACCGCCCGGAACGGCAAACGGGTCCTCGCACTCGTGGACGAGTTGGCACGCACCACCAACCCTGATGAAGGAAAACAGATGGTTGTCGGATTCGTCCGCATCTGCCACAAACTTGGCCTCACCGCCATCGTTACCACCCACTACGGCGGGTTGGACGTGAACTGCAAACGGCTGCGCGTGAAAGGGTTACAGATACCCGACAATGTCAACACCTTAAGCATCGGACACATTTCGGACTATATGGACTACAGTCTCATAGAAACCCACAACGACGATGTTCCGAAAGAGGCGTTCACCATCGCCCGGCTGCTGCATGTGGACGAGGAGTTCCTGTCTGAAAGCAAATCCGAGCACTGACGCTCAGCGACGAAGGAGTACCCTCGGAACCCTTGTATTTCATACGTAATTTTTGTATTTTCGCACTTTCTTAAAATGGATATTATGAAAAAGAGAATCGTAGTCCTATCCGGCGCGGGAATCAGCGCGGAGAGCGGTATCAGCACTTTTCGTGACAGCGATGGTTTGTGGGAAAACCACAGAGTGGAGGATGTAGCCTCCATTGACGGGTGGTACCGCAACCCCCGTCTGATGATTGACTTTTACAACGAAAGGCGCACACAGTTGGAGCATTGCCAACCCAACGCCGCTCACAAACTTGTAGCAAAACTCGAAGAGAAATACGACGTCACCGTGGTCACGCAGAATGTGGACAATCTGCATGAGCGCGGCGGTTCCACCAATATCATCCATCTCCATGGAGAACTCACCAAAGCCTGCAATGAGAGCAAGACCGAAGTTTTCGACATCGGCTACGAACCCATGAAATATGGGGAACGCGCCTCCGACGGTTCCCTGTTGCGCCCCTTCATCGTATGGTTCGGTGAAGCGGTTCCTCTTTTAGACGCCGCCGCGCGGGCTGTGGAACAATGCGACATTCTAATCATCATCGGCACCTCCTTGGCCGTATATCCGGCCGCTGGCCTGCTCTATTACGCACCCCAGAAAGCCGACATCTATGTCATCGACCCCAAGCAACCCGGTTCAATTTCCCGTAATGTCAACTATATCACCGAAAAAGCCACCGTGGGCATGCAACAGCTGTGTGAAACGCTTATGGATTAAGGATAATTGAATTATAAGTTCATAATCTCTTTTATTAAAGTCTCAAAATGAAAAAAATCATACGATTTTGGATCATCCTGATGATGGGGGCGATGGCTATCTCGTTCACATCATGCGAAAACTATCCCGAAGGAGTTCCCAGTTTCTATTCCAGCGAATACCGGATTGTGGGCTCCTGGCAAGTCTCGCACACCTACCTCAACGGGGTGGAGATTGACTCTACCTCTTTTGTCGGATACGCGCCGAACACCTACTACAACATCTATGCCGACCATGTGATGGCCGTGATCGCCCAGTACAACGGCGTCTATCGAGAATCCTCTTTCGCCACCTACATTCTGCACCCAAAGGAGAAGACCATCGACTTCAACTACACTTTTTTCGGAAAACGCTATGTCTTCACCGCTGACATACGGAGACTGTCTCTGCGTGAATTCTTTATCGAATTCGATGACGAATTCGGAGATCACTGGCGGTTAGAAATGTTCTCACGATCCAACTAACGACGATGGGCGCCATTGCACCACATTCGGACCATTCAGCGGAAGTTCCGCGACAAAACTCGCGAGAACTTCTCTGGCTGATTCTCTTTCTTGTGGTGATTGGGGCGCTGGTGACGCTCATTTCGGTGCTGTCCACGCGGCGCGCCCGCGAAAAAGCCACGGAAGCCTTAGAAGCGGCAAAGTCCCAGCCTCCAGTTCAAGACAACGGTTCCGAGCTGCTGCCCTTCACTTCCGACGATGTGACGGTAAACAACGACTGGACGATCCTTTCGGGTAGTTATCCGACCGTCACATTCACCTGCCAACCGTCGCCCGCCCTGGGCGAAATCGATTTTGCAGTTCTCTGCTACCGCACCTTGGGTGAAACGGAGTGGAGCACTGTGGAAACCCACCCCCGGCGAGACAACTCCATCCAAGTTGTTCTTCGCGACCTAAACCATAACATGCCATACGAATGCTTCTTCATCACACACCTTGACGATACTACCGTGCGCAGCGCAACGGTGACTTTCACCACAGCCCCGTGACACCATACCCCTTTGGGATAGTTCTTCCTCCTTAATAAGGAACGATATAAACAATACTTTGCAATTTCATTCGAACAACAAATATAATAAAAAAATGAACCATAAATTATTGATTATGAGCTTAATTATGGCATCAGCCATTCTCGGTGGCGCATGCAAAAAGAAAGTTGTCGAAACCGACGCTTTAGCGGACAATCCCTTCATGAAGGAATGGAATACTCCCTATGGGGTTCCGCCTTTTGACCAAATCAAAAACAGCGACTACCTGCCCGCAATCCAAGAGGGTATGAGACAACAGGCGGAGACTATCCAACAAATCTGCGAAAACACTGAAGAACCCACTTTCAGCAATACGCTGATTCCTTTTGAGTACAGCGGTATACTGCTGACAAAAGTATCTTCCGTCTTCCTCAACCTTGCGGAATGCATGAACAGTCCAGAAATGGAGAAATTGTCCGACACCATCATCCCGTTGCTCACCCGTCATCAGGATGATATCATGCTGAATGCCAAGTTGTTCGAGCGAATCAAAAAAGTTTACAACAACCGCGAGCGGGAAAATCTCAACGCGGAGCAGTTGCGTCTGTTGGAAGAGACCTACAAGAGTTTTGTGACCGGTGGAGCCAACGTGCCCGCAGACAAGCAGGCGCGTTTCCGTGAGATTAACGAAAAACTTTCCGCCCTCACGCTCAAGTTTGGCAACAACGTGCTGGGCGCCACCAACGCCTACACCCTGTTTGTAGATAATGAGGAAGACCTTAAAGGCCTGACCGAAAGCCAGTTGGCAACGGCAAAAGAGACTGCAGCCGGAATGCAGAATGCCAAGGGCAAATACGCTTTCACCGTGCACATTCCTTCCATGGAGCCCTTCCTCCAAAACTGCTCTAACCGTAAGTTGCGCAAAGAGCTCTGGACAGCCTATTCCACCCGCTGCCTTACCGGCGAGTTCTCCAACACGGCGATCATCAACGAGATTGTGAACCTCAGACTGGAGAAAGCCAACATTCTCGGATTCGACTGTTACGCCAACTATGTGCTGGACAATTGCATGGCCAAGAACGCCGACAATGTCTACCAACTGCTGATGCAGGTGTGGGAGCCGGCGCTCGCAAAAGCCAAAGAGGAAGCCGCCCTCTACCAAAAGATGATGAAAAAGGATGGCATTGCCGGCGAACTGCAACCTTATGACTGGCGCTACTATACCGAAAAATTGAGAAAGGAAAAATACGACCTCAACGACGAAGACATCCGTCCCTACCTCGCCCTCGACTCCGTCTGCAAAGGACTCTTCTATGTCTGCGAACAACTTTATGGGCTGAATTTCAAGGAAAACAGTGACATTCCGGTTTATCACAAAGATGTGAAAGCCTTTGAGGTGATTGACAACAACGAAGTGATTGCGGTGGTATACATGGACTTCTTCCCCCGCGAGAGCAAACGCAGCGGGGCTTGGATGACCAACTTCCGCGAGCAATACTACGACCGCGAAGGAAACAACCACATCCCCATAGTGTCACTGGTTTTCAACTTCACCAAACCTGTAGGCGACAAACCCTCCATGCTGAATATTGACGAGACCGAGACACTGTTCCATGAGTTTGGCCACGCCCTGCACAGCATTTTGTCACGCTGCCACTACCCCAGCCTCTCGGGCACCAATGTCCCGCGCGACTTCGTGGAGATGCCCTCGCAATTCATGGAGCATTTCGCATTCGAACCCGAGGTGCTCAAAGTCTATGCCCACCACTACCAGACTGGCGAGCTGATTCCCGACGCGCTTGTCAAAAAGATTGAGGCAGCCGCCACCTACGGACAGGGGTTCATCAACACCGAACTCTTAGCAGCCTCCCTCCTCGACATGGACTACCATACCGTAACCTCACCTGTAAACATCCAGCTGCCCGACTTCGAAAACGAGCGAATGGCTAACATCGGGCTGATTCCGTCCATCATTTCCCGTTACAGAAGTCCCTATTTCCAACACATCTTCTCAGGCGGATACGGAGCCGGATACTACAGCTATACCTGGTCAGCGTTGTTGGACAACGACGCTTTCCAATGCTTCAAAGACCACGGCATTTTCGACCCGACGACATCCACGTCGTTCCGCACCAACATTTTGGAACGCGGGAACACCGCCGACGCTCACGACCTCTACATTGCCTTCCGCGGACAGGAGCCGTCCATTGAGCCGTTGCTAAAGAACCGTGGGCTGAAGTAATTGAGATTTGAGATCAATAACAACAAAAACGACGAAGGGCGCGACCTAACGGCCACGCCCTTCTTTCGTTTCAAGTTTCAAGTTTCAAGTTCCAAGTTCCAAGTTCCAAGCCTTAAGTCTTAAGTCTTAAGTCTCAAATCTCAAGTCTAACGTCTCTTACTACTTCCATTGCCGTTATTGACATTGGCGAGCGTTCCGATAAACTGCGTTGCACTGCTTTGCATATTGGCAAAGTCGCTGCCCAAAGATGTGGTGCAGTCCAACACCAGAATAATCAACGCACTGTTCTTGTCTTCCGTAACCGTGGTGGAACTTGCCGGATTGAATTCGGTCTCCTTGTCCCATGCGCCAGTACTGGTCTGTTTCCACAACTTAATATTGCCCATATCCGATTGTGAGACCGGAGTGCCGTCAAGATAGGCAAGACCTTGGAACAGGAATTGATAATAGGCACCCTGCGATGAGGAAGATATCGTTGCTTGACCCGGGGCAAGACCATAATAGATGATGTTGTCCAGCGTTCTGCTGTTACTTGATGTGCGACGATAGGTGGCCTCAATGAACATGGTTGATTGGCCCGCAGCCGTCACATTGTCAAAGGTGAAACGGAGTTTCTGCCCATCATCATAGCCGCCGGGCACATTCACCCCCAGATTCACGGAGGTGGAAATGGAATACAGGTTGTTAGCGATTTCTGAGAACCGCGACATTGCCTCATCCATATTGGCCACCTGGAACACATTGTTGTCGTTGCTGGCCAATTTGCGCAATGTCTCCATAAACTGGGCCTCGTCAGTGACATCGCCGCCCTTCAGACCAATGGAATAGGCCGAGACGTACAGACCATGTATCGGCTCATTCACAATCAAATTGTGCAACGCATCGCGATAGGCAGTGGTGCTGCCATAACCCGCCGGATCATATTGGCTGTTAGCCGTCGAAATGTTGTCGAGGCCGTCGGTAAATGTCACCAAAGCCACATTTTTCAACTCCTTGGGTCTGGAATACGCTTTCATTTTCTTCAACGCCGTGTAATCGGCAAAATATAAAGCCGTACCATTACCCGGTGTCAGGTTATCAATGAAAGTCTTAAAGTCATCGTAAGTGGTGGTGTTCAAATAAGTGATATCCTTGATATAGAGTTGGTCATTGAACCCAATCACACCCAGATAGATACCCTCCTTATTTGCTGGATTAACAGGAGTCGGGGTCGGCTCAACAGGATCGTCGTGGCATGAAGTGCCGATTACTGCGAACAAGACCGCGATAAAGAACGGAAAAACAATTCTTTTTACCATGATGATATGATTTTATCGCCTACTCTGATATACGGTTTTCGGCACCCCCGCTATAAACCCCATTAAACGGGATAATTATAATTTTATTATATCAGCAAAAATATTATTTTTTTTTACCAAGAGAATAGTGTTTCCGTCAACTGTTCGAAAACATCGTATTATGCGTTTCTACTTGCCTGACATTGCATTCACTCTACGCACAGCCAAACGCCAAATCAGGAAGAAGAAAACGAAGAATACCACATACAGGATGTACATCAGCGGATTCGTCTCGCCCGTCGTTACCACCAATTCGTTGAGTTTGGAAATATACATCAGCACAAAGTCGTATATTCCGTGCAAGAGAACCGGAATAAAATAGGCAAGCAACAAATACTTCTTCCGTTCTTGATAATGAAAGCGGGCCAATGAGAAAAAATAGCCCATGAAAATGGCAAAGAAGAAATGCGCCGGTATCGCAGTGAAGGCGCGGCCCACAGCGACACCCAATCCATACTGCATGACATAAAGGACATTCTCAAATCCCGCAAAGCCGAGTCCAACGAAAGCGGCATACTCCAACCCATCGAAGTACTCGTCAAAATGCGGGTTCTTCCAGATGCACAAATACAACAGGAGCAGTTTGCAGAACTCCTCAGGTATGGCCGCACTCACGAATGCCTCATAAAGCGCGATTCCAAAAGTCGTATCCGATGGTTTGGGAATTATGAAATTCAGCCCGTTGGCCACAAGAAAGTCCAGCAGCGCTGATAAAATGCCAAAGCCGAAAGCTTTCAGCAACAAGGGAAAGGGTTCCTTTTGAAAGGTGTCACGTTTGTAGATGTAAAACATCAACAAGACAACCGGGAGCAGGGAGGCGATAAGTATTATGTTCATATTAACGGTTAATGGTTTAGTGGTTTATTTGGGAGGATGAGGGCAAAGATTGTTATTCGCTGTCGTCAAAATAATTTTCTTTGATAAAATCCAGTTGGCGGCGGTCGCGTTTGGTGGGTCGTCCGAGGCCATGGGGACGGAACTCTTGGGTCTTAAGAGTTCTCATGCGATCGTATTCGCTTTGCGGGGTGAGGTCTGTACAGTACTGGGGTACCATAGGCGCACCAACTCTGCTTTTGGGAGCGTCAAGCACCTCCACGGTCTTGTTCAGCGAGCCGATATGGACCTCATAAACTTCGCCCTTGCGCACATCACGGGAGGGTTTCACATTCACCCCGTTAAGCTTCACTTTCCCCGCATTACAAGCCTCTGTAGCGATGGAACGGGTTTTGAACACCCGAACCATCCACAGCCACTTGTCAATCCTAACGTTCAGATTTTCCATATTTTACAGTTTTTTCCAAGTCATGGTGCGCCCTATCGCGGGGATACCGATATAACCACGCACGCACAATGATTTGTCATTTTCAAACCACATCTTGCACTTGTAGGTCTTGCCATGCACGGGATCATAAATTTCCCCATCCACCCACTGCTTTTTCTGCGCATCATACTTAAAATGGAATATCAGCGGAATCTGGTCCCCCGGGGTATTGCGTTTCGCCGGATCCGGGTTTTTAATATCTCGCTTCAGGGTGCCATCCTTGAAATAGGGATTTTTCACCCAAATGATGCGCCCGCTGTATGTGCCTGCTTTATCCTTGTATATCTGCACTTTGCAATCCTCGTCGGAAGTGTCGTCCGAGATGTAATAGGTCCCTAAAATTTTATCTGCGGCCGTAGTTTGGGCGACCGCAGATAAAGCAGGAACTATAAAAAATGCACAAAAGATTAGGATCGACTTTGATATTGACATTGGCTAATGACTTTAACTGTTGACTTTGATATTGACTGTTGATTTTGACAAAAGTTAAAATCAACAGTCAACGGTCAAGGTCAGTAGGTTCGTTATGCTTCGGTGACAGGAGCCTCGTCCGCTGCCGGATTGGCTTCAGTCTCGGCCGGCTCAGCCGGTTTGGGGTTGTTCATCATCTTGAGCTTGTACTCCAGTTCGGCGACTTCTTTCTTGGCAGCCTCGATCTTCTTACGGAACTCGGCGGTCAGAATCTCTGCATTCTTGGAACTAGCGAAGAAGCCCAGGTTGTTCTCCCACAACACGATATCTTCTTTCAGTCGGGCGATACGAGTAGCCAAATGAGACTTCTCCTTATCAATAAGTTTATCAGCATTGGGGTTGCGCATAATATCCGCGATATGAGACTGGTAGCGGCTTTGGCGCATATCCTCGGCATTGACCTTGAGCTCGGCAAAGCGTTTGTTGATGGCGTTGCGGTACTCGGTGTAGATACGGTCCTTGTCGGCGCGAGGCACAAAACCGATTTCGAGCCATTCTTTCTGGAAGGCTTTCATCGCCTCGAGGTTGGCGGCGCGATCATCGCCAAACTCGTATTCCAGAATACGGCGGATGAGATCCTCTTTGAGGCGGAGGTTTTCACTCTCCTCTCCTTGGACATTACTGAAATATTTGGCCTTAGCCTCGAAAAATTTGTCGCAAGCGGCACGGAAACGTTTCCACACTTGGTCAGAATATTTGCGCGGAGTGGCACCTATGCTCTTCCACTCGGTTTGCAGCGCGAGAATCTCTTCCGTAGCTTGTTTCCAGTCGGTGCGGTCGGCAATGCCCTCCGCTTGGATGGCCAAATTCAGCTTCTGGTTGTAGTTCTGCATCTGCGCGTCCTTAATCTGCTGGAAGAACTCCTTCTTCTGCTGGAAGAATTTGTCCAGTATCGACTTGAAGCGGTTCCAAATTTCATCGTTAAGTTTGGCAGGGGCGGGGCCGAGCGTCTTCCACAGGGTGAACAACTCAGTCAGCTTGTCGCTAACGGCATTATACTCGGAGACCTGCTCAATGGGTCTGGCCACCAGTTCCTCAGCCTGCTCGCACAACACAACCTTAGCGTTATAGTTGTTCTGCTCCTCGGCAAAAATCTGGTCGTAATGTTCTCTGCGACGCTGGTTGATTTGGTCGGAAGCCGTTTTGAAGCGCTCCCAAATCTCCTCTTTTTTATCTTCCGGAACAGGTCCGATTTCTTTCCACTGGCGGTGCAGTTCCTGAAGTTCGTTGAAGGCTTGGTTGATATTGTCCTCAAGAAGGAGCGATTCTGCCCTTTCACAAAGGATGAGCTTGCTTTCGAGATTCTTTTTATAGTCGAGCATGCGCATTTCGCGGTTCATGCGAACGATGTCAAAGAATTTCTCAATATAGAAGTGATAATTCTGCCAGAGGTTCGTGGATTCGCTTTGCGGCACGGGTCCGATTGCTTTCCACTGTTCCTGGAAGGCCTTGACATGGTCATTGAGGACCTTGAGGTTCGTTTCCGTCTCAAGGAGGCGTTTCAGACCCTCAATAATATTTCTTTTTGCCTCTAAATTCTTGATTTTCTGTTGTTCGAGTTCTTCGAGGAAGGCGGCCTTATTGTCCTTGAAGGTTTGGAAGGCGGTGTTGAAACGGGTCTCCAGTTCATCGGGTTCATTAACAAACTCGGGAGCTGCAGGGGCTTCCTGTCCTTCGGGAGTCTCAGCGGCTGCGGCTTCGGCAGCGGCTTTGGCGGCCTCGAACTCAGCCTGACGCGCACGTCTCCGCTCGCGCAGGAATTCCAACGCCTTGGCGCGGATTACACCAACACGTTGCTTGATGATGTTAAAATTGCGCTCCACAACAAGTCTTTCAAGCTCGACAACACAGCCTGCAAGGTCAAGATTGGCATATTCGGCCTCGACCTGTTCCAGCGTCTCTTCCGGCTGGGTTGCCTCTTGTGCCTTGGGCTCTTCCGGTTGTTCGGAGACTTCCTCTACTGTTGCGGCAACTTCAGCTACCGGCTCAGCAGCAGCTTCTTCTGCAGCAGGCTCGGGAGCGGGTTCTTCAACTGCCGGTTCAGCGGCAGCCGCCTCTTCTGCAACAGGTTCTGCAGGCATCTCCTGCGGCTCCTCAGCAGAAGCTTCTGGTTGCGGTTCCGTGACGGGTTCCGCGATTTCTGATTCCACTGCGGATTCGGGAGTTGCATTTTCATTAACGGTTTGGGCCTCTTGGGAGACCACGGGGTTCACCTCATTGTTCTGGTTTTCAGAATTTTCCGGGTGAAGAAGTTCTTGTGATTCCATACTTTTTTGGAGTTTTTTTGTGATTAATTAAAACGGCCGCGAAGATACACTTTTTTTCGGTTTGTATGTTTATATTTTGAGCGATCCGACACGATATCCGCCGAGACCACTAATCATTCGCCTCGTATCGCATTCCCGCCCAGCCGCACTGTGAGGCTGCCAGCGACCTCAGCGGAATAGTAATGGAAGAAATTGAATTGCACGAGTTTGGAGACACAAATGCCTACCACTAAATTGCACCCTCGTCTCCAAATTCTTCCAAAAGTGCACCCGTCCAAATCGTCATATTACAAGTTTAACCTCACATATTTTTTACAATTTGCAATTTTCATCACGAAAATCGCAACTTTTTATATCGAAAAATGTCATTTTTATATATTTGATTTTTAATGAGTTAGTTTTATTTTGCACTTAATTTTCTCAAAAGGATTTCGTATGTTTGCGGGCTGGAATTATTAACATTATTTTTTATTAAAATTAAATTATTGCATGGATATGGCAAAGAAAAAGACAAGTAAAGGCGACCTCCTGCCGGTTGCCAAAACAGACAACAACCCGTTGGCGTACAGAGATGAGTTTGAGACCATTTACGGCATCATCTCCTCCCACAGGAACCGGGCAATGAAAGCTGTGAATAACGAGTCACTTCTAATGCTCTGGGAGGTGGGGGCTTTCGTGTCCGACCGATTAAAGAGAGCTGTCTGGGGCGACGGAGTGGTCCGTATGCTGGCGGATTATATCCGTACCAAAAGTCCTAAAGCTAAAGGATGGAGTTATAGTACCATATATAGAATGGTGAGATTTTACGATACTTATTCCTCCGAGGAATTCAGGCAAACCGTGAACCACTACGGAATGCAGAACTATCTATCTGGGACAGAGCGGAATGAGCTGTTGCCGACAAACGAAAAAAATGTGCCAATCAAATTGGCACAAAGAGGGAACGGCAAATTTGTGTCAATCGGATTGACACAAATTAACGACAGTGTAACTGTGCCATTCGAAATGGCACAAATTCCATCGGTGCTTTTCGCAACGGGATGGAGTAACCATCAGTTGATTATGAACCGTTGCAAAACCGAAGAACAGAGACTGTTTTATATGCTCTACGCAGGTCGTGAACAGTTGGAATACAAGGAATTGCAACGCGCACTGAAAACTGATGCGATGTCTGCCATACTTGGAAGCAACAAGATGCAGTCCGAAATGATGAAACAAAAATATCCGCAAAGCGGCGTCATGTTCAAGGACACAGTCTATTTGGAAATGTTCGGCTTGCCTGTGAAATACAGGGAATCGAAACTGAGGAAGAAAATAATCGCCCACATGAAGGATTTCATTCTGGAGATGGGCAAAGACTTCCTGTTTATCGATGAAGAGCATCGTTTGACAGTAGGCGGAAAAACCTTCAAGGTGGATTTGCTGTTTTACCACAGGTTGCTGCAATGTATGGTGGCCGTCGAGTTGAAAACCGACGAGTTCCAGCCCAAAGATTTGGGACAGCTGGAGTTTTACTTGGAGGCGCTCGATCAGGAGGAACGTCGCTCGAACGAGAACCCAAGCATCGGCATCATCCTTTGTAAAGACGCCGACATGGAGGTGGTGCGCTATGCGCTGAATCGCAGTATGTCGCCCACGATGATAGCGCTCTACAAAGAGCAATTGCAAGTGGGTGGTGTCATTCAACGCAGCTTGGAAGAGTTTTGCAGGTTTGTAAATGAAGGGAAGGAGTGCTCTTAAGGAGTTGCAACAAGGAGCACTCGAAAGTGAAAGGTGAGTGGCAATTACTGAAATAAAGAAGCGGAGCGGCGGCTTATTCCACACCCCACACTACATCCTCACAAACCTCATCACCCCCGCTGCCGTCCGCAGAAAATAAACTCCGGAAGGCAAAGCGGAAACGTTCACCTCGGCCAAGCGGTCCGCAAATCCCGTGACCTGCATGACGACACGCCCGTAAAGGTCATAGACGGTGACGAACTGCAGCGACCCATCGCCCTCCACCCGGACCACATCCCGGGCGGGGTTCGGCCACACGCACAACTGCGCTTGCGTGTACGCGGGCACGCTCGTATGCACAGGCGGCTCTGCACCGGCAAAGAAAGCCGCACCACCAGCCCAGTTGCCCAAAACAAGCTCGGGACGGCCGTCAGCGTCAAGATCCGCGACGGCAGCCGCCACTCGCCTACCCTCACGGAAGGCTTTTGCCACTCCGTCCACCGTTTCCGGCATTTGTCCGTCCGCTTTCTCGAAAAGGCCTTCAAGATTACCATCGATGCCTCTGTAATAGGCCACTTCACCCAACTCACCAGCACAAAACAGGACGGTGCCGTGCTGCGCATCCCGATAAAACCAAGGAACACTATAACCGAAATAGGACAGAGCAAAGTCTCGCATATCCACGCCGCCCAACGTATCTGTAATCTTTTGAAAATCAGGAATATTCAAGCCAACATTGCGAAAATAGGACAACAATCCTCGCCGGTTCCCGACTATCAGGTCCCCTTTGCCGTCCATATCCAAATCAAAAAACTGCGGTGTGCTGCATTCCCCGACATCTATGCCGGAAAAGTTCGCGATGAGGTTTCCGGTACCGGTCAGCAAACGCTGGTGCGGTACAAACAACAACGTCCCATCCTCCAAGCCGCAGAGCATATCCGTCGTCCCATCTCCGTCAAAATCCCCAAATGTTGGATGTAACGCATTGTATCCTAATGTTTTAAGGTTTCCAAAATCATGCGTTTGCAGGGTAAACGCTGGCATGAGTGCGGTGCCCGTATTGCGATAATAACTCACAGACGAGGAAAAATGGGACACCAACCACCCGTTAACCACCGCTGCACTGTCGAAACGACCCCAGTTGCCGAAAAACAGATCGGTCAATCCGTCGTTATCAAAATCGTAAAGAACCGGACGGCATCCGCTCCCCAGGTCAATCATCTCTCGCTGCAAAAAATCAGTCTGCGACAACGTAAACTGCTGCAGCTGAGTATCATAATCATAAACCCAGACACTATTTAAATCCTGTGATTTTGTAAGCGATGGATCCGAAGGCGACACCACCAACGATGGCGCGTCGTGTCCTGGCAACGTCACGAAAGAAGCAGCCGGCATTGAATAAAGCACAATCGGCATCTGCGATGGCCACATCGTATCCTGAAAGGTCATCCTCGCTTCGGAATTCGTACCGTTGTTATACAATAATATATTATATGGGGAATCTACATCGCCAAGCAAGAGATCCGGAAGCCCGTTGCCGTCAAAGTCATGGAGCAGCATCGAGGAACCCGTATGTCGAGTATGGTCCTCGCCGGCTTTGCTGTCGCAGTCAGAGAAGAGCGTGACGGCGTTGTTGTCGGCGGCCTCCTCGAAATGGCCCCAACATTCGTTTTCCAAGTGGAAATCGAAACTTTCGTCCAAACCGGCATAATTGCGTAGATGATGCACAAAGCGGCCCATTACCCAAAAATTGAGAATATCCAGGTGGCCGTCGCCATCGATATCGTCCACCACCAAATAATCGTCGGGAGAGGCATAGATATTGGTATAACCGTTGTAATAGAAAGCTTGGAGCGGATCGGCGACAAGTTCGAATCGCAACGTGTCCGTGGAGACATTTTTGAACACGCGCACGGAGGCAAGACCGTAAGTAAAAATGTCAACCTTTCCGTCATGATTGTAATCGTAGAGAATCACCCAGTCGTGGAGATCCGGAAAACGGCGGGCGAAATCCGGCGCATACGCATAGCCGTTGCCCACGCGTAGGAACGGCAGCAGACGGTTGCCATGCTTTTCAAAGCCGAGCAAATCTGGGGTTCCATCCACATTGAGATCGATTTCAGAAAAATGTACGGAGTTGAGTCCGCCCGCCCAGGGAAACAACAACGGCTGACCGTTCTCCACAACGGAGACATTGGTATTACGTTCAAAGCCAAAATCAAAAAACGAGATTTGCGCCGATGCAGTAAAAAGCATCAGCGTGAAGAGGACAAGACCGGACAGAGGTCGGAGGTTCATGGCTATCGCACGCGCAAGCGTTGACCATCACGGATAAAGTCGCCACGCAAATGATTGAGTTTCTTCAGTTTCGACACCGTTGTATGATGTTTGGCCGCGATTCCGCCAAGGGTATCTCCTCTACGGACTGTATAATACTTAGCCGACTTAGACGAGGTCGACGTTTTAGGCTTTTCGGGTTGGACGGTAGGTTGGGCCGGGTTGGGAACCGATACTGTATAACCGGACACATACATCGTGTCGAACTTCAGCTTGCAATTTTCAAAATCGATGAGGCGGTTAGGGTTGATATCGTTACCGAGGTAGCGGACTTCAAAGTGCAGATGCGCGCCGTAGGAGCGGCCGGTGTTGCCGCCGAGACCGATAATGTCACCGGCCTTGACCAATTGTCCCGGATTGACAAGGCGGCGGGAGAGGTGCGCGTAATAGGTCTCCAAGCCATTATCGTGTCGAATGACCACCAAGTTGCCGTAGCCGCCGGTGTTGGCGGTTCCCTTGGAGATGCGCACGATGCCGTCCCACGCGGCCGACACGGGCGTGCCTTCAGGATAGCCGAGGTCGACGCCGCGGTGCATCCGGCGATGACGAAAACCGTAGTTGGAGGTAATGCGATAGTGGGCGGGATGATAATAGCCGGAAAGGTCGATGGTGTCACGTGGAGCCGAACCTTGGTGGCGGTAGTGGATGGTCACAATGTCGAAGTTCTGGTACAGGTTGTAACCCGGCATCCAGTTGAAATAGGTAAACAGCATCCCATTGCCATGGTCAACATTATCAAGGTTGGAATCATACATCGAATTGATGAGGTTGCCCAAGGAGTCTTCTTCGATTTCAGTCTCGATGCGCGCGGTATCGTTCACCACGCTGAACTGGATATGGTTCTCTTGCGCCTCCAAACGCCATAGGAATGAGAGGCATAGCAAAGCCAGGATAAGAAGTCGTTTGATTTTCTTTCCACTCATAATTTACCGTTTGATTTTCTTGCTGTCGTGACTTTTCCGAGTGGAGTTTTTCTTGATATAATAAGTGGTGCTCTGCGATGTGGTCGCATTCCAGTGAGGTTGGTAGCGGACATGCACCTTCTGGTAATTCGACGACCTATGCACCTGGTTGCGCGATGACTGGCAGGAGCCGAACACAAGCATCAGCGCAGCACAAAACAAAAAAACAACTAATTTCCTGTATTTCTTTGTGATCATTTTTCTCGAATTTAAGCCGCAAAGATACGCTTTTTAAGAATTGCCTCGGCCATTCCTACTAATTTTATTTACAAAACATTGTTTATCAATATCTTATAAAAGCACTCCGCATATAACCCTACATGAAACCAAAAATATCGTACCTTTGCCGCCAAAATATTAACGGTTAAACCATTAAACCAAATTAAACATATAAACCTATAAACATATAAACGAATTAACCGTTAACATGTGGTTTTGTTCGACGTTAGGAAACGTCGCCTCCTACCGAACCATCAGGGCGTATGCGATACGCCCCTACAAAACACCAATAAAAATAAACATATAAACCTATAAACCATATTAAACCTATTAAACTAATAAACCTATAAACCTATAAACCCTTAAACCACTTTAACCCTTAACCTCTAATCTCTAACCTTTTTATGATGTATTGGCGTAAAATATTGACATTCTTTTTGTTAACTTTCTTCTCTGTTAACATTTACGGGCAGGTCAGCGAGTTGGTCAACACCAGCCACGACCCGACGGCCGACTCCATCTTTTTCGCGAAGATGCAGAAACGGATGGCCAAGATCCGCGAGGAGCGGCCCACAGTGGCGCTTGTTCTTGCCGGCGGAGGCGCCCGCGGAACGGCGCACATCGGCGTGCTGAAATATCTCGAAGAGAAAGGGATTTCCGTCGACTTCGTGGTCGGCACCAGTATGGGCGGACTTATGGGCGGACTCTACGCCATGGGCTATTCCGTACAGGAAATCGACTCCTTAATCCGCTCCATCGACTGGGGCATGATGATGAGCGACAACATTCCTTCGGACTACTACTCCTACGACCAGAAGCGCTACAAGTCCACATACGTCCTCGACTTCCCTTTCGACGGCAAGAAGTTCGTCAAAAGTTTGCCCTCCGGTTTCAAACACGGCCTGAACATCTACAACATGATCAGTTCCAAGACCGTGGGTTACCAGGGGGATCTGGACTTCATGTACCTACCCATCCCCTACTGCTGCGTGGCCACGGAGATTGTGACCCAGACGGAGAAGCACTGGACTTCCGGCGACCTGGTGCAGGCCATGCGCTCCACGATGTCCATTCCCGCCTATTTCCGACCCGTGCGCGTGGACTCGATGATCCTATGTGACGGCGGCACAAAGAACAACTACCCTGTTGATGTTGCCAAGGCCGCCGGTGCGGACATCATCATAGGTGTGGAACTCTACATGCCCCGTGACTATTCCGAGGTGAACAACATCGCTGACGTCTTGCTGCACACCACGCAGTATTCGGGCAGTTTGGAGGCGCACAACCGCAACGTGAAAAACTCCACCGTCTATATCACCCCAGACCTTTCGGGCTACACGTCACTGAGTTTCAGCACGGAGGAAATCGACCGCATGATTCGAATCGGTTATGAGGCGGCCTCCAAGCATGAGCGTGAGATTGACAGCCTCACCCGCATTATTGGCAACGGCGGACAAAAGGTGCAGAACGCGAAAGCCACGGACATCAGCCAGACAAAAGTCAAAATAACCGCATTGGAATACAAAGGCATTTCTGACAAGGAGATGCGCTACTTCAAGGACAAGATCCACATCACCCCGGGTGATTTTTACGACAAAGAGGACATCGAATTCGCCCAAGCCACCCTTTACGGCACCATGGCTTTCTCTCAGGTGGTTTACCAACTGCTCGGCGAACCCGACGGTTCCGGCTACCGGCTGGTCTTCAACTGTCAGAAACGGCCGGTCAACGGCCTCGGCATCGGCTTCCGTGCGGACACGGAAGAATGGATATCCATCCTGCTTAACGCCGGATTCGGCCGCAACAAAATTTACGGATCGGAGTTCGACATAACGGCAAAACTCTCCATCTCCCCGCATATCCAGCTTGATTATCGCTATATCCCCATCATCGGACCCCTGGTGGGCGTGTCGTTGAAATCACAATACCGCATCCTGAACGGGTCCTTCAGTTTCGATTTCGCCTCAAGCCAAGAAGATGAAGATGGGGGAAACACCGAGAACAACGAACCCGAACAATACTATGAGAAGACGTGGAGGAACTTCCTTGACATTTATTTGGCAGACACTCATTGGAGCCGGGTAAAGTTGAAAGCCGGTTTCCGTTTCGAGTATATGCCCTATTACAACGAATTTACTTCATACGGGCGCTACAGAGGTTGGAATTTGAGTTGGGACTACATCTATCCTTATGCATATGTTCATTTCGCATACGACAATCTGAGCGACCGCTATTTCCCAGACCGGGGAATTCGGGCGACCGCCAACTTCGATTTCAGTCCTAAATACTACACGAGTTACGCTGCGGCGAGCATTCAAGGAGCCATCCCCGTATGCCATTTCTTCCATATCATCCCATCACTGAGAGGGCGTTTCATCTTTGGACCCATTGAAAACAACAGACTAATGTCAAACTATGTGGGCGGTGTAATGGAAGGGCGCTACTATGACCATCAGATGCCGTTCATCGGCTTCAACGGGGAGACCTACTGCGGAGACTATCTCATGATGGCCGACATGGATTTCCGGTTCAGAGTCATCAAGAACCTCTACCTATCCTTGATAGGGGCGGCAATGACCGACAACTATATGTGGCTGCTGCAGGACAAGCGTTCCTACGTCATATACGCCGTAGGGTTGAAAGTCGCTTACAAGAGCAAGATCGGCCCGATACAAGCCAACGTCCACTGGAACAACAAAGACATGAAAAAAGTGGGGTTCTACGTAGGTGTGGGGTATGACTTCTAATGTTGAATGCTGAATGCTGAATGTAGAATGCCAATTGTAGAATATTCTGTCATTGCATCCTCCTGATATCACCTTGTTCTCATCTTTCAAAAATAATTTTTAACTCACTTAAGTCCTAAGTCTTAAGTCTCAAGTCTCAAGTCCTAAGTCTCAAGTCTTAAGTCTTAAGTCCCTTGTTCAAGCCCTTCAAAAATAATTTTTCAACACCTGTTGACAATATCAAAAAAAAGTCTATTTTTGCGCGCTTAAAAAATCTCGATTATTATCCTTAAGTTAGCAAAGGAAAAAAATTAGAAATCAGAGAGATATGGGTGAAGATGTCTCTCGCAAAAAAATGACAAAACTGAAAAAATGGATGCAGTAAGTTACAAAACAATTTCGGCGAATGAGAAAATCGTCAAGAAAGAATGGGTGGTAATTGACGCCCAGGAGATGGTTGTGGGCCGCCTTGCTACACAGGTGGCGCGCATACTGAAAGGCAAAAACAAGCCTTATTACACGCCTCACTTCGACTGCGGCGACAATGTGATCATCATTAACGCAGAGAAGGTGAAATTCACAGGAAAGAAATGGACAGACAAGCAGTACGTCCACCACACCACATATCCCGGCGGCCAGCGTTTCGCTACCCCGAGAGAGGTGATGCGCAAAGACCCGAGACGCATTCTGGAACACGCCATCAAGGGCATGCTTCCGAAGAACAGACTCGGTGCCCAACTGTTCCGCAACCTCCACGTCTATGTGGGCCCGAACCATCCGCATGAAGCGCAACAACCCAAAGTAATTAACATTAAGGATATCAAGTAACATGGAAGTTATCAATACATTAGGCAGAAGAAAAACCGCCGTCGCCCGTCTGTACATGAAGCCCGGCAGCGGCCAAATCCTGGTCAACGACCGCGATTATAAGGAATATTTTTGCGTTCCCACCCTGCAGTACAAGGTCGAGCAACCCCTCCAAGTGGCCAACATGATGGGTCAGTATGACATCAAGGCCAATCTGGACGGCGGCGGCGTCACCGGCCAGGCCGAAGCTCTCCGCATGGCCATCGCCAAGGCGCTTACCCAAGTCGACCCCGAACTTCGCCCCGCACTCAAAGCTCAAGGCTTCCTGCGCCGCGACCCGCGTATGGTTGAACGTAAGAAACCCGGTCAGCCCAAGGCCCGTAAGAGATTCCAATTCTCCAAACGTTAGTCGGAATCCCACTTGGACAATGTTTAGTATCGAAACGGCGAAGATTCCCGCATAAGGACTACTCCGTCGTTGCTTTCAAGAATGTAAACAATTAAAAAAAAAGAAATGTCAAACGTACAATTTGAAGAATTATTAGAAGCGGGATGTCACTTCGGACACCTGAAAAGAAAATGGAACCCCGCCATGGCGCCGTATATCTTCATGGAGAAGAACGGCATCCACATCATTGACCTCTACAAGACCATCGACAAATTAGAGGACGCTTGCTCAGCCGCCAAGAGCATCGCACGCTCCGGCCGTAAGATCCTCTTCGTGGCCACCAAAAAACAGGCCAAGGAAACCGTCGCCAATATGGTCAAGGAGGTCGGCATGCCCTACGTGACCGAGCGTTGGCCCGGCGGCATGCTCACCAACTTCTTCACCATCCGCAAGGCCGTCAAAAAGATGAGCGACATCGACCGTCTGATCGAAAGCCCCCAATTCCAGAACATCTCTAAACGCGAGCGTCTGCAAATCAGCCGTGAGCGCGCCAAATTAGAGAAGAACTTGGGTTCCATCAGCGACCTGTCACGTCTCCCCGCGGCTGTCTTCATCGTGGATATCATGAAGGAGCACATCGCCTTGGCAGAGGCCCGCAAACTCGCCATCCCCACTTTCGCTATCGTTGACACCAACTCCGACCCGCGCACCGTCGATTATCCCATCCCGGCGAATGACGACGCATCCAAGTCAATCGCTGTCATCCTCAAGTCCATCTGCGACGCCATCCGTGAAGGACAGGCCGAACGCGAGATGAACAAGGACCGCATGGAAGAGGAAATAGCCGAAATGAACGAGGAAGAAATGGAGAGAGAGAACAATGAAGAAGGCGAAAACCGCGAAGGCAGACGCAGAAGAGTGTCCCGCAGAAATAACGAATAATTTTATCACCGAAAAAAAATCACAACAATATGGCTAATATTACCGCAGCTGATGTTAACAAACTGAGACAAGAGACCGGTATCGGTATGATGGACTGCAAGAAGGCTTTGGTGGAAGCTGAAGGCGACTTTGAAAAAGCACGCGACATCCTCCGCAAGAAAGGCCAGAAAGTGGCCGCCAAACGTGCAGACCGCGCCTCCAACGAGGGCCGCATCATCGCCAAGACCAACGCCGACAGAACCAAAGGCTACATGCTCGTCATGGCCTGTGAGACTGACTTCGTGGGCAAGGGCGACGAATTCGTGACCTTCACGGACAGCGTTCTCGACAAGGCAATGGCCGCTGACATCAACACCAAAGAGGAACTCCTCAACATGCAAGTTGATGGCATGACGGTTGCTGAAAAGCTGACTGAAATGACCGGCAAGACTGGCGAAAAAATCGAATGCCCTGACTATCAGGTGCTTGAAGCCGCTTATGTAGAGGCTTACAACCACATGGGCAACCACATCGCCACGCTGGTCGGTTTCAACAAGCCCGGCGAGAAAACGGCTGAAACCGCTCACAACGTCGCCTTGCACATCGCCGCCATGGCTCCCGTCGCCCTTGACGAGACCGCCATTCCGCAGGATGTGAAGGATAAAGAACTGGCCGTAGGTATTGAGAAGACCCGCCTCGAAATGATTCAAAGAGCTGTTGACTCCGCCCTGCACAAAGCTGGCATCAACCCCGCCCACGTGGACAGCGAGGATCACATCAACTCTAACATGGCCAAGGGTTGGATTACCGAGGAGCAGGCTGAACAAGCCCGCAAAATCAAAACCGAGGAAGCCGAAAAGGCTGCTGCTAACCTCAACGAAAAACAGATCCAGCAGATTGCCCAAGGCCGTCTGGTGAAGTTCTTCAAGGAGAGCACGCTGAAGTACCAAGTGCTCGCGATGGGCGGCGACGGCAAAGAGAGCGTCGGCGACTACATCAAGAGAATGGACAAAGACCTCGGCTGCGTGAGCTTCATCCGCAGACAAATCGGAGGCTAATCCATGTTACTTCAAACAAAAAAGGCGCGACAATGTCGCGCCTTTTTTGTTGTTTACGCCTTCCGTCTTTCCGCCACCACCTCTTCTTGTTTCGCGGCGGGCATCTTCATATACTGGTAGAACTCCATCGAGTAGTTGGCGCGGCCGCTGGTGACGTTGCGCAGGGCCGTGGCGTAGCCGAACATCTCCATCAACGGGATGAAACCGTCGAGTTTCTGCGATCCCTTGCGGAAGCGGCGCATGTTTTCGATGCGGCCGCGGCGCTTGGTGATGTCGCGGGTGATGTTGCCGATGTACTCGTCCGGGGTGTTCACCTCGACTTTCATCACCGGCTCCATCAGTACGGGCGCCATCTTGTTGTAGGCGGTCTTAAAACATTGAGCAGCACAGAGTTGGAAGGCCATGTCGCTGGAATCAACCGGGTGGTAATTGCCGTCGACGAGCACACACTTCACGTCCACTACGGGATAGCCCGCCAAAGGACTCTTCTCCATGGCGGCACGCAAACCCTTCTCAATAGAGGGAATGTATTCTTTCGGCACGACGCCTCCCTTGCTCACATCCACGAATTCGAACCCGTTGCCGGGATTCGGCTCAAAACGGATGACCGTGTGCGCGAACTGCCCATGACCACCCGTCTGCTTCACGTGCTTATAGTTACTCTCGTAAGCCTGCGTGATGGTCTCACGGAAGGAGACGCTCGGCGCACCGACCTCAATCGGAACCTTGAACTCATCCTTCAACCTATCGACGATGATTTCCAAATGCAACTCGCCCATACCGGCGATGATGGTCTCCTCCGTCTCGTCGTCGTAGTGCGCATGGAAGGAGGGATCTTCATTGCTCAGCTTGGCCAGTGCCTCGCCAAGCTTGTCGCGGTTTTTAGTGTCCGTCGGCGTCACTTTCATCTCGATGACCGCGGGCGGCACATTAATGGATTCCAGCACGATGGGCTGCTTTTCGTCACAAAGCGTGTCACCGGTGCGGGTGTATTTCATGCCCACGAGGGCGATAATTTCGCCAGCGCCGGCTTCGGAAATTTCTTCGCGCTCCTTGGCCTTGATGCGGAAGATGCGGCCCACGCGTTCATTCTTATCCTTGTTGGTATTGTACAGACTCATGCCGCTCGTCAACTTACCGCTGAAGATGCGCACGAAAGTCTGCTGTCCCACGTATGGGTCGTTGATGAGTTTGAAGGCTAAACCAGAAAACGCCTCATTGTTCGAGGGGTTTCGGGTGTAGGTTTTCTCCTCGTCGTAAGGATCTTTGGCAATGACCGCGCCAATGTCGGTGGGCGACGGCAGATAGTCGATCACCGCGTCCAACAACGGCTGGATTCCTTTATTTTTGTATGCTGCGCCACATAACACAGGCGTAATCAACAACTTAAGGGTTGTTTCTCGGATAGCCTTACGAATTTGATCCTCCGTAACCTCACGTTCTTCGAGGTAGGCGTCGGCGATGTCGTCGTCAAAGTCGGCGAGTTTTTCAATGAGATTTTTGTGCGCGGCCTCGGCAGCCTCGGCGAAGTCGGCAGGGATATCGTTTTCGAAGACCTCCTTTTCGGAAAAGGTCAACGCACGCATCCGCACCAGGTCGATGCAGCCCTGGAAGTCGCTCTCCTGCCCCATCGGAATCTGTATCGGCACGGCATTGGTTCCCAAGTACTTCTCCATCTGAGCGATAACTTCTGCAAAGTCGGCGCCGGTGCGGTCCATCTTGTTGACGAACGCGATGCGCGGCACGCGGTATTTGTCGGCTTGGTTCCAGACGGTCTCGCTCTGGGGTTCAACACCGCCGACGGCGCAGAACACCGCCACCATGCCGTCGATCACGCGCAGGGAACGCTCCACCTCGATAGTGAAATCCACGTGGCCGGGAGTGTCTATCAGGTTGATCTGGTGGCCTTTCCACTCAGCTGTAATGGACGCGGAAGCGATGGTGATACCACGCTCCTGTTCCTGCTTCATAAAATCCATGGTGGCCTGCCCATCGTGGGTCTCGCCAATCTTGCGATTTACGCCCGTGAAGAACAGGATGCGTTCTGAACAGGTGGTTTTCCCGGCGTCAATATGCGCCGCAATGCCGATATTTCTCAGTTTTGATATACTTTTCGCCATATAACTATTTGACAATCAATATTTTTACAATTATTAAACAAATCGCGAAAATACATTTTTTTTGGTATCAACGCAGCTCCGCTTCGCTCCACCCTGGGCTAACATATTTCGGGCTTTCAGCCCTTTTGGAAGAATTCTATAAACAAATAAACCAATAAACCGCTAAACGAATAAACCAATAAACCACTAAACCAATAAACCATTAAACCAATAAAAAAAGTGTATCTTTGCACCTCTTAAATCAGAACATACAATGGATTTCTATAATGATGGTTTTCAGGAAGATGAGTTCACCGAGGAGGAAATCTCCCTGGCAAACGGATTCTGTGACGCGTGCGACCGCGGCTTGGTGAAGGATTACGACGAAGACCAATACGACATCATCATCTCTCACCTGATGTTCTCCCAAAAGGCCGACTATCTAAAAAAGGCCATTGAGCGGGCGCGCAAGGACTTTCCCGAAGATCCCGAATTCGTGGTGTGGCAGGCACGCTACCTCATCTGGAACAACCAACTTGACGAAGCGCAGGTTTTCATGCAGAAGACCCTGCGCCACTTCCCCCCGTCCGCCACGCTCTATGAGGAGATGGCTTTCATCGCCTACACTTTCCGCCTCAACCTCAATGTCCGCGAACTAGTCTCCAAAGCCATCGCCATTGAGCCCTCGTCCAACGCCTATTTCATCCTCACCAATCTATACCTCGACAAGAAAAATGTTGACAAGGCTTTCGACTGCTTCATGGAGGCCTACCGCTACGACAACGGCGTCATCTACAATCTCGACTTGCTGATCCAAACCCACAACATGCAACGCAGCGACCGCTTCGATGCAGAACTGGACTTCGCGGACCGCCTCTGCCGAGAGTTTCCATTGGTCAAACAAATCTGGGTCGTGACAGGTACCCTGTACGCGTTAAACGGACAACACCCCGAAGCACTCCAATGTTTCGAGTTCGCCAACGCCATTGAACCCGAGGCGCTCCTCTACTACGCCATCGCGCAAGAAAACTGTCACCTCAAAAATTTCCAGAAGACCCTTGACTACTGCCAACTCGCCACTCAATTATCAGACGAAAATTCAGCCAACGTACTGATGGGAAGAGCTTTGCGCAAGATGCAACGCTATGAAGAATCACTTCTGTGCCTGCTCAAAGCCGACGAAAAGGACATTGACTTCCCGTTTGCCTTCTCCGAGCTCGTGCAGACGCTGACTGCCATGGGACGAATAGACGAAATTCCCGACTTCATCGACCGGTTCTACAAAGCCGAGAATTTGACACTCGAAAAATTGGAATGGGTGCTCGACTGTCTGAGCCTTGACACCCCAGGCGTCGAATTCCAACAACTCTGTCTCTCCGCCACCAATCAGTTCAAAAGCAACACCGATTATTGCGCCTGGCTGACCGAGTTCTGCTATCTTGTGCACACCCCGAAAGTAGCCATAGAAATCATAGAAGACCACTTCGCCGACGCCCCTGACCCCGACCTCTACGAACACATCGGCTATTTTCTCGCCCTGCTATACATCGCCGACAGCGACCCCAACACCGCCATCCGCCATCTGCAGAATGCCCTCATAATCAACGAGAAAAGTATTAATGAAGACTTCCTCGAAATTGACACCGAAAAACTGCACGAACAGTACCCTGACATCTATTATCTCGTGAGCCCGTACTTGGACAAAACTTCGGATGTGCGAAACAATTAATTGTAAATAGTGAACAATAAACGATACGCATCGGTGAAAAAAGCATTGACGATATTCGGATTAATGATGATAACCATCACCATGGTGCAGGCGCAAACCACCGACACCTTGGAAAAAGAGTCCGCTACCCAGCGGGTCATCTCTTGGTACAACGAACACCTGAACTACGGCACAGTAACCCTGCTGATGACTATTGAGAGTTCGTTCATTCCGTTCCCGTCGGAGGTTATCGTGCCGCCGGCAGCCTACCAAGCCTGCAACAGCGACAATGAAGCCCTTTACGTCACCTCATCCAAATTCGTCAACGTATTGTTAGTCATCCTGTTCGCCACACTCGGAGCCCTCATCGGCGCACTCATCAACTATGTGCTTGCCTTGTGGCTCGGCCGGCCAATCATTTATTGGTTTGCCGACAGTAAAGTCGGGCACATGCTGCTGTTAGACAGCACAAAAGTGCAAAAGGCGGAAGACTACTTCAGGGCGCACGGAAACGTCTCCACATTGGTAGGGCGCTTCATTCCCGCTATTCGGCAACTCATCTCTATTCCGGCCGGCCTCGCCAAGATGCACATCGGAAAGTTCATCCTTTTCACCTCCATCGGCGCAGCCTGCTGGAACACCATCTTGGCCATCCTTGGATATGCGGCTCACGGACAAAAAGACCTCATCGACAAATACAACCATGAGCTCACCATAGCACTGCTGGCCATTGTCGCTATCGGGGTTGTTTATGTCGTCTGCAAATGGATTATCGCCGCAAAGAAACGGAAAGCCGCGGAGGCGGAAACGACAGAAACATCTGACAACGAGTAACATGCGTCAGTTCGGGCTTATCGGCAAGTCACTCTCCCACAGCTTTTCGAAGGTTTATTTCGAAGAGAAATTTTGTCGCGAGCATATTGAGGATGCAACCTATTCTCTTTTTCAAATTTCTGATATAAAGGATATTACAAACTTTATCCAAAGCCATCCCGATTTGGTGGGATTCAATGTCACAATCCCTTACAAACAGACCATCATCCCCTACTTGAACGAACTCTCCGAGGAGGCAAATTCAGTGGATGCCGTCAACACCGTTTTAGTGAAAAATATTGATAATCAGATATATACAATAGGTTTTAACACAGATATCATCGGATTTCAACAGTCGTTGGACGGGGTTACGGTCCCGAAGAAAGCGATGATTTTAGGCACGGGCGGCGCGGCGGCGGCCGTCAAACACGTTCTGCAACAGAAGGGCTGCGAAATCACCCTCGTATCCCGCAATTCATTGCGAGGACTCCCCTACACCGCGCTCACGTCGGAAATCATCGCACAGCACAAACTAATTGTAAATTGCACACCAACAGGCACCTATCCCAACATCAACGAAAAACCCGACATCCCCTATGACGGGATATCGGGCGAACATTTTTTGTATGACTTGGTGTATAACCCTTCGAAAACAGCGTTCCTAAAAGAGGGACTCCGGCGCGGTGCGAAAGTCCAAAACGGCCTTCAGATGCTATACGCACAGGCGGAGTCCGCATGGAATATCTGGCAAATTCTGTAGAGACGCGCCCTTTTGTAGAGACGCGCCATGGCACGTCTCTACAGAATGTTATCGGTTCTGGAAAAAGAAATCGTTCATAACCACCCTGAGCATCGCCCCGTAGTTATACGACATCACCTTTGTGCCGTAAGGTTCCAGGTGCAGGCGGCTCGCACAGAAATAGAACGTGGGATCCAAAGAAACGAACTTGTTAAGGACGATTTTCACTCCGGCAGAAGCCGAGAATCCAAAGCCAGGCCCTCCGTAAATAACATCGTAGGTCTGCATATCAACGCCGGGCACATAGTTGGCACCATTATAATAATCCAATAATGTCTGCGTGTAAACGGGGTTATTGCGCTTGTCTAACAACACAGCCTCAAACGTCTTGACTTTCACATAGTTAAACTGTGCACCAAGTTCCACAAACGGTTTAATTCTACGGTGAACATCGCTAAAAAGATACGACACGGACAAGTCGATCATGGATCGATGTTCCTTGCCCGAAAGGGTGAGTTCAGGCGCCTTGTAAAGGTTTCCCGACACCGACGTGTAGGTCAGCAGCAGCTTATTGGTGGTCGTAAGGCGCGAAAACATGTACGAGAGGGAAATGCCCCAGTTGTTACGGATTTTGTATCGCACGCCGACTCCGACACTGGCGCTCAAGTTGTAGGTCGGAATCATGTTCAGATCCGATTCTCTGAAACCGAGTTGGTCGCTCATACTGATGTGCGGATAGACATTCACCACAGCCTCGAGCAGTTCCCTCACTCGGTATTCGTTGTCGAAGATATAGCGGAGGTTACATTCGTTATGGGTGCTTCCGTTGTAATAGAGGGCTGTCTGCTTGCCACCCCAAAACATACCGCCGCCGATATAGACATCGAACCCGCGGTCATACCAGGTGGTGTCGTGATACGTCACCGCCTCACCTGCCTGTTCTCGCTGCGCGAAACCCGCAACACAACACGCAATTATCGCAATTATGATAAATGCACGTTTTTTCATCGTGGTTTTCAATAACAAATAACCATTAACCAATAACCAATAACCAATAACCATTAAATATGCACGCACTCCCCGTAGGCCACAGCCACGGCCTCCATGATGGCCTCTGACATGGTCGGGTGCGGGAAAACCGCTGATAATCTCGGGGCCGGTCATGCCCTTCTTGCGGGCGGTGACGGCGCCGGCAATCATCTCGGTGACGTTGTCGCCAATGAGATGGCAGCCGAGCCACTCGTTGGTGTTCTTGTCGAAAATGACCTTCACCATGCCGTCGCGGTTGCCGGACGCGGTAGCCTTGCCGGACGCGGTGAACGGGAATTTGCCAATGAGCACTTCCCTACCCTGCTCCACGCAGGCCCGCTCGGTGAGGCCAACAGAGGCAATCTCAGGAGTTGTGTAGGTGCAGCCAGGAATGTTGCCATAATCAACGTGTTCGGGGTTATGGCCGGCGATTTTCTCGACACAGACGAGCGCCTCGTGGGAAGCCACGTGCGCCAACGCGGGCCCGTGCACGATGTCGCCGATGGCATACACGCCCTCAACGTTCGTGCGGTAATAGTCGTCCACTTGGACCTTGCCGCGCTCCACGGCCACGCCGCACTCCTCCAGGCTGAGACCTTCGAGGTTCGTAGCGACCCCTACTGCAGAGAGCACGATGTCACAAGTAATCTCCGTAATCTTTTCCTTGCTATCCTTAACGGTGACCAGACATTGGTCGTCCACAATGTCCACTTTCTCCACGGCAGCACCGGTCATCGTCTTGATGCCGTGTTTGCGGAAGCAGCGGGCGAGTTGGGCGGCGATGTCATCGTCCTCCACGGGCACGAGGCGTGGCATATACTCCACCAGTGTCACTTGGGTGCCCATAGTGGAATAGAAGTAGGCGAGTTCGCTTCCTATGGCACCGGAGCCCATAACCACCATAGTTTTAGGCAGTTCGGGAAGTGTCAGCGCTTCGCGATAACCAATGATTTTCTTGCCGTCTTGGGGCACGTTAGGCAGGCTACGCGAGCGGGCGCCCGTGGCGAGGATAATATGCTTGGCTTCGTAAGTAGTCACAGCGCCATCTGCGGCGGTAACGTCAACATGGTGGTTGTCAGCCAGTTTGCCGAATCCGGCAATCACTTCCACATTGTTCTTTTTGAGCAGGAACTGCACGCCCTTGCTCATCTGTTCGGCCACGCCACGGCTGCGTTTCACCACGGCCTGAAAATCGGGGGTCGCGGTGCCTTCGAGCGTGATACCATAGTCGGCCGCGTGGGACATATACTTATAGACCTGCGCTGACTTAAGCAGTGCCTTGGTGGGAATGCAGCCCCAGTTGAGGCAAATGCCGCCGAGTTCCGCACGCTCCACCACGGCGGTCTTGAGGTTCAACTGACTGGCCCTAATGGCAGCCACATAGCCGCCAGGACCGCTTCCGATCACGATAACGTCATAATTTGTCATATTCTTGTCTTTTTTATGAATTCATAATAAAAGCGCAAAAGTACATTTTTTTCGGGAACTCAATGAAAATGTGCCAACTAAAAACACCCATATTTTTATTGAGAAAATACTTGAAAAATAAAAATGAAATTATTATCTTTGCCGCCAAATTCATCCTGATGAAGAAGCCCATTCTTTTTTCATTCTCCCTATTATTACATTTATCTTTTGTTTCCTAAAGTGTTTCCTAAAGACGTCATAGGCTTCGCAACGAAATCACAATTGTATCCTTATAAACCACATATAAGTTCTTATGGAAAACTTCAATCTGATTGCAAATTCTGGCATACAGTTCCTGACTGTTCCTTTAGAAATCAACATGCAAGAGAAATTCGCCCTCTGGTTCCACGAATGGCCGACCTCAAGTGAAGAGGAATGGGTTCTGGATCTGGTATACGAATTGTCTGGCGAAGACAGTACCTCTTATTACAAAAAGAAAGATTTGTACGACAAGGGGTTTTTAGCTGAAAGCATGGGCGAATTTGATGAAAACGACCTGCGAGAAAAGAACATTCTCCCTCTCCGCAGAGATGACGAAATGATGCCCGATGTCAGGGGCGAGATATACAAGCTCACATTTGCCGACACCCGTTTCAACACCTTGTCTAAATTCGAGAATGTATGGCTTCCGCTTCCCTATTTCCACAAACGCAGCGAAAAGAGATTCAATTTCGGGCCTCTGAACTGGTCCAGATTCAAACTGATACCCCGCGAATCGACCGACGGGCGTAAAAAATACGATGTTCTCATCGCCTTTGACACCCGCACCTTATACGAGCCAGATCCTCATAACGAATGTCCCGCCTTTCCCAACCTATTCGACAAGGAGATATCGTTCATGGTCTGCTCCAACGAATTCAAGGTGATGGACTTCTGTCTGCCCAAGCACGAGTACAGCTACATTGGCGACTACCTGTTCAAGCTCGTCCATCCCGAATTGAAACACCCGTCCCAAATCAGGGGGAACTCAAAAAAACTCAACTACATCGCTTCATACGTCTTCCTGATCAATTACATCGCCAAGCACGACTGTTTTCCCAAGGTCACCATATACAAAGACCGCGATGTGGAGTACAAGGAAATAGACATGGTAGTGGACATCGGCAACTCAAGCACTACAGCTTTGTTGGTGGAGGACGGTTTTGCGAATTTCGACCAAGTGTTCAAGCTTCAGCTCACCGATTTCACAGATCCGCTGCTTACCCGACCCGATGGCAAAACGGAGATCCGCATCTATAAGGATTCCTTCGACATGCGCCTAGCATTCCGTCGCGCCAATTTCGGGACTTTCGGACCGATAGATAGTCGGCAATTTGTCTATCCCAGTCTTGTGCGTCTCGGCCATGAGGCTACCGCCCTCATACACAAATCTGCACAAAACCAAAGCACGGAACAGCTATCCACCTACTCCAGTCCCAAGCGCTACCTTTGGGACGGCAAGGCTAACCGTGAGGAATGGCGTTTTCTGGTTCTGGACAACGAGCCGAACGACGACCATATCCTCCACATCAATGGCATCACAAACCAACTGAAGCACAATGGCGAAATCGACCTTGAGGGCAACGGCGGCAAGACACACCACTATTCCCGGCGTTCGCTGATGACTTTCGCATTCCTTGAAATGCTGGTGCAGGCGCGCATGCAAATCAACAGTTACCCCTACCGTAAAGACCGCGGTGCCCATAGCATGCCCCGTAGAATCAAGCGGTTAATTGTAACTTGTCCCACGGCCATGTCAAAACTTGAGCGTGAAAAATTGGTACAGTGTGCCAAAAATGCCGTAATTCTTTTGGAAAATTTTGAATATCAAGATGTTAGAGAAAACCTAAATCCAGGATCAAGTATCGAAATTGTGCCGACCGTTCAAAAAAAGTCAGCGGAACAAAAATGGTACTACGATGAGGCCACCTGCGCGCAATTGGTCTATGTTTATGGCGAAGTAGGTCACAAATACAAAGGCTGCTGCAACGAATTTTTCGAACTCTACGGCAAAAAGACCGACAATTCGACGCAAAACACCCTCACCATCGGTTCGTTGGATATCGGGGCGGGCACTTCCGACCTGATGATTAACCGCTACTCGTACAGCAAAGGTGCGGTCACGACGCTCACCCCTGAGCCGCTTTTCTATGACAGTTATTATTACGCCGGCGATGACATGCTGAAGGGGCTGATCAATGATTTGATGATGACCGACAAGGAGAGCGCTTTCTACAAAAGAATGAGACCGATGTCCTTCAACGAATGCCTGCAGAAGCTTCGCAACACTTTCGGCCCCAACTATAGCGGTAAGACAGAGGCCGAGCGCATCTTCCGAAGCGACTTCAACTTGCAATATTCCGTGCCGCTCATGCACTACTTCCTCGATTTGGTGAAAAACGGCAGTGAAAACTGCACGGTACGCTTCCACGACGTGTTCGACAAGCTCCCGCCCAATGAGAACGTGATGCAGCAGTTCGAAAAGACTTTCGGATTCGGGTTGGAAACCTTGGAATGGGATTTCGACTATGAGAAAGTATCCAAGAAGATTTTCGACAAATTCGAGCCCTATCTCAAAAAAATCGCCGCCATCATGTTCGCAAAGGCTTGCGATTTGGTAATCCTGTCCGGACGACCGGCATCGCTACCGCCCATCCGCAACATTTTCTTAAAATACTATGCCGTCTCTCCCGACCGGCTCATCCTGCTCAACAACCACTTCGTCGGTCACTGGTTCCCCTTCTCAGAAAACACCGGCTACATCACCGATCCCAAAACCATCGTGGCTATCGGCGCCGTCATTGGTCACTACGCCTCCAAACTCTCCAGCCTCAACAACTTCGTCATCGACACCAGCAAACTCGACGGTAAACTCAAATCCACCATTAACTTCATCGAGCGGTCACGGGACAGCAAATCGGTATCCTATTGCATCACTCCCGACCAGCCTGTCGGCGACATCTTTGTCAGCCAGATACCCGCACACCTCAACGTCCGTCAGCTGGGAATCAACACCTACCCTTCACGCGCGCTCTACACCTTGGATTACAACCGTCAAAAAATCGCCAACCGTATCCAGCAAAACCTCGTATTGCAAGGATTGTCCCCCATCACGTCTGACACACAGCTGCAACAACTTGTAAACGAAGAAATCATCAAGCTCCGCCTACGTGCTCCTTTCAAAATCACCTTAAGCAAGAATTTAGATGATAATGAGACCCTTACTATTGAAGCGGTGACGGACAAAGACGACAAAGAACTTTCCGTTACCAATTTTGACATCCATATCCAAAGCCTTGGCGCTGAAGAGAAGTACTGGCTTGACGATGGCATTTTTGAAATCAAATACATATAATAAAAATAACGCTACAAGCATTATTAATAAAGCCGAAAGAAGCATCACATCCCATAAGATTTGAGAATATGGAACAACCTATTGATAATATTAGCAGAAAACAAATTGAAGAGGACATTAACCGCGAGCTTGAGACTATCGAACAAGCCTTGTTGTGGGCCGACCAGTTCAAGAAGGACTCCTTCAACCGCGGCGAGCTGAAAGATTACCGCAGGGCGGTCAAAAAAATCAAGTTCGCCTTGGCCGAGAATTGCTCGGCAGCCGCATACGGGGAAAGCCAGGTCGGCAAATCCTATCTGATGGACAGCCTTTTAGGCGAGCCGAGCAAACCTTTCGAAATCGTCAACAACGGCCATTCATACAGTTTCATCAACGAAATCAACTCAAGCGGCGGCAACAACAGCAAAATCGAGACCACCGGGGTCATCACCCGTTTCACCCTAAGCTGCGCGAACCCGCTCATGAAAGAGTATGTGCGCATACGGACCCTCACCGTACTCGACATCATCCTGCTCATCACCGACTCCTACTACAAAGACGTAATCCGCACCGACAACGAGCTAAAAACAGAGGATATCAACAATCATTTGGTCCACAATTTGCCCTATTGGGTGGACAAAGCATACAGTCAAAGCACCATCACGGAAGATGACATCATGGATATCCATGACTATCTCAAAGCCCAGCGTATTGCTGACTTTGCGCGTGTATCACAATTCTTCGACAAGGTGGCCCCCGTCATCCAACACATCAAACCTGAAAAATGGGGCGACGTATTCTCGCTGCTTTGGAACAACAACCCCAATCTAACCCAATTGTTCCAACACCTCATCAATGAATACGCAAAAATCCAATTTCTCGAAGAAGTGTATGTGCCATTCGAGGCCGTTCTGCGCTCGAAAGGGACACTGTTGAAAATCGAGTGGCTGAACATGGCCTGCGGTATGCAGGAGAATGTAGGCCAAGATATTCTCACCACGGATGTGTATGATGCCGGGCAGCACGTTGTCGCCCACGACTATAGCAAAGCTTCCTTGTCGGCACTCATCGCAGAGCTGACTTTCACCATCACGGTAGAAAATCCGCAAGAGAAACTATTCCTTCAAAAGATTGATTTGCTGGACTTTCCAGGCGCCCGCTCTCGTGAGGAGCTTCCTGAAGACAAAATGTCCGAACCGGAAGTGCTGGCACGTATGCTCCGCCGCGGCAAAGTCGCCTATCTTTTCCAAAAATATTCCAATGCTCTAAGAATAAATTCCCTATTGTTCTGCCATCACAACGACCAGAAGACTGTCAGGGAACTCGGATCCACTATCAGCAAATGGATCGACAAATACATCGGCGACAATGAGCAGAAACGCTCCGACAGACTGCGCTATCTCGGCGGTGTGTCCCCATTTTTCCTAATCGCAACCAAATTCAACATTGACCTCAAACGCAACAAAGAGACCGAATTCCCGACCACCAAAGACAAACTCAAAGCGCATTGGAAACGCTTCGACACGATCCTGCCGGAGATTATCAAACCTTACACATGGTTTGACAATTGGGCTGACGGAAGACCGTTCAGCGGTATCTACCCGCTGCGCGACTTTTACTGGTCAAACGAAACAGGCCTCTTCGAAGGCTACTCCAACAAACCGCCATTCGCAAAAGAGACCAACGTGCACGTGGACCCCGACTATCCCGATTACTTCGAGTGTCTTCGCCGCAGTTTCATCGAATTCCCGTTCATGCAACAGCACTTCCCGAATCCCGAACAGATTTGGGAGGAGGTGGCTACCCTCAACAACGATGGTTCCAAAGCCATCATCCGCGACCTCAATCGGCTCGCCCCCCAACTTGATGAATTCCGCACCCGCAACTATCTCGAAGAACTCATCAAAATAAAAGAAAATATCTTGAAAATCCTTGGCATGAATTACATAGATAACGATGACAAGGAGAAAAACAAAAGAATCAAGACCATCACCTCCGACATTCGCCGCCGAATCGACCTTTCCGTGTTCAGCAAACCGGAAATCTTCGGCAACATCCTCGACAGTCTCATGGTGCGAACCAGAGAATTGAGAGACATCTCTTACGACATCCTTATCCTACAAACCGAAGTTCCAAAGGATGTCACCCCCATCAGCGCTATCAGAGCCAGTGTCGGTATTGACCCGCATGACAGCAGCGACATCAACATCCAAAAACTCCTTGACTACTACGATTGCACCTTTGAAGAGCTAGACAAAGACTTCCAAGCGAAAGGTTTTACCGTTGACGATGTTGTAAGCGGCGATTCCGAGACTTTGTCCACCGTTGCCGATGTGCTCACAAAACACATCATCCAATACTGGACAGGGCACATAAACCGGTCGGTAAAAAACATTGACCAATACCTCAGTCACGCTGACGAGATTGTGGAATCCCTCCAAACGCTACTCCGTCTGTTGGGCGTAAAGCGTGAAATCACCCACAAAATCGCGGAATATCAGTTAGTCTTCCCCATCGATGACCAACCGAATGCGGTGGCTGCCATGGTGTCGCTCATTCTCAACAACTTTGTCAGTTCCTTCGGACGCATGTATATGACGGAAAAACATATCAGCACTATCAAAGCGAAATCCGAAATATGCCATATCAATGTTGACCTTTCCGATGCCGGCATGCAGTTCTCTCCGAGACCACAGTCTGTTGAAGATGTCCTTAACACGCTCACCGAAGTCGAAGGAATCATTGGAGAAGGCCGAGGAACACCCAATACCCGCAACACCCTGCGCAAACTCCCACTTTACGACAATTTCATGCGCTGGCAAAATTTCCTGCTTATCGGAATGCTGCTCTCCAGTGAAGTCACCAGCGTTGACCCCAAGGCCAACGACGCGATGGGAGTCATTCTTAATAAATGCAAAGAATTATTTACCCATAATGCATAAATACCAATAAAGAATAAATCATGAGCGAACACATCCTTTACAACAAACGAAAAATCTGTTTCACCGAAGTAAGTGATTTTACAGATTTCCAAGGTGTCGGTTCCGACCCGTTATACAAGCGTTTTGACAGTGTGAAAGCGGTCATGCGCTCATGCATTGACGAAAAATACATCGGATTCCTTGCTGAGCCGCTCTACAACGCAAACGAGGACATCATCGACTGGTATGTGGACCAATGGGAGGAGCATCCCAGACGGCTGACCGAACTGACAGGAGCGGAAAGGGCCCATTATCAGCAAATCAAAGATGAAACCGTGCAACACTACCGTAACGCTGCGCTGAAGCTTGAGAACACAGACTTGATGATTCTCGCCGGCGTGCTGAAATATATCCCCGATGAAGCCATCTTCTGTTACGACGACAAAGTGGTGCTTATTTGTTGGGGTATGCGCTACGACACCAACAAGCACAAGGACATCGGAAGTTTGATGCATGACATTCCACAAAAGCCAAAAACGCCGAGCTACTTTCTCGTGCGCTTCATGGCAGGGGAAACGGGCACTCTCTCCGGCAACAGTCTGATAAACCTGAAAAGCGGAGACCCGCTCACGCCGGAAATGATTCCCGCCATTATCCCTGCCGTGGGATACCGATTCACCGGTTGGGACACCGATCCACTTGGAACAGTCATTGACAAGGACATGGTATTCAACGCCACCTACGAGCCCATTGCGGAGGGAGGCAATGAAGAGCCTGCAAAAGAACCCGAAGAAGAGGAACCGACCAAGTTTCATCACGTGCAGTTCATGCCTGGCGAGCATGGCAAACTGAAAGGCACCACGAGCTACAACCTGGCTGCCGGGAGTTTGCTGACCGCCAGTATGATTCCCGAAGTGAAACCAAAGTGGCGTTACAAATTCACCGGTTGGGACATTGACCCTTTGGCCAGTGCCATTCAAGGTGATGCAGTCTACACTGCCCAATACGAAAAACGACCCTGTTGGTTCGCCTCCATCTGGCCGTGGTTATGGAAGATTTTGCTCGGGCTGTTGCTTCTGCTGCTCTTGCTCCTTCTGCTCCGAAACTGCATTGGATGCCGCGGCTGCCAAAGAACAATTGAGGTAAGACCCGTACCGGGGCTGGGCGACTCCACTGCATGGATTCATGAAGATCCCAACGTGGGGCATGACGGAGGTATCTATGATCCCGGGAATCCCTACACCCCCGTGCCCACTCCACCCAATTACAGAGACGTCGCTCCACCACAACAAGGCGTGCTGCCTCCCATTGGAGACAACGACCCCATCACACGAGAGCCCGGAAGACCTGACATTATCGCCAACCGCCTCAACGTGCTAATGGAAAACGAGGACAAGTCTATCCTTGACCTCGCGCGCGACTTCAAGCAAAAATACCCGGGAAGCCAATACCAGGTGGTCTATTACGATGACGTCATCAAGCGCATGCAGATTGTAGTGCCCGCGGCTGAACGCGAAGCCATAAAACAGCGTTTGCCGCAGGAGTTCGCCCCTGAATACAAGCTTTTTGTCTTCGACGAGAGCCTATTTGAAGGCGTATACCGCCCCAGCGACCCCGATATGTCAAGTGCCCAAAAGACTTGGTATCTGAACGCCATCGGTGCTTTCGACGCTTGGGAGCTCACCACTGGTTCGGAAAACATCACCGTCGCTGTGGTGGACATCGGATTCAATGTTGACCACAAGGAATTCAAAGACAAAGTGGTGATGCCCTACAACGTATGGCAGCATAATACGGATGTTTCATTACCTCGGGGAAACCGCCGCACGCATTCCTCCGATCACTCCACACGCGGGAACACTCATGGGAACGATGATGGATCAGACCACGGCACGCACGTGGCAGGCATTGCCATAGCTTTGGCGGACAACGGGACCGGTCTATGCGGCATCGCCCCGAAATGCAAATTCATGCCGGTCAGAGTGGCCGACGACCAGGGACTTATGACCATCACCTCCGTTTTGGACGGAGTCATTTACGCCCTGTATCAAGGTGCGGACGTCATCAACATCTCGTTGGGCGGCTCATTCTCCGGACTTGACCAATATCCGGAACGCTTGCAGCGTGATATCATCTACAACCACTTCAAAGAAGAAGAACGAATCTGGAATGAAGTGACACGAATTGCCGAGACACACAACGCCATCATCGTAGCGGCGGCCGGCAACGACAACGTGCTAGCAGGCATTGAGGCACTACAACGCCCGAAAAATATCATCACTGTGTCCGCCGTGGACAAACAAAACCGCCAATTTGGCAAGACTGACTTCAGCAACTACGGGGAATACTCCACCGTTTCCGCGCCCGGCGTTGACATCTACAACGCTTACAACAGAGGATATCGGAGTCTTGACGGGACCAGCATGGCCGCACCCATCGTGACCGGAGCCGTCGCGCTGATGAAGTCCCTCAACAAGAACATCACCGCCGAGCAGGCCATCTGCGTCCTGCAGGGCACCGGCAAGCCGGTTGACGGCAAGATCGGACCGATGATCCAACTTAACAAAGCCCTGCTGAAGGTAAAGAACAACGAACTGAACGACTGTGGGCAGAACGACTCCATCGTTCCCTCACACGGTGATGTGGAAATCACCCTTCACTGGAATAACTACAACGACCTCGACCTGATATGCGTAGATCCAAACAATGAGACAATTTTCTACGGTCATCGAAATTCACGCAGCGGCGGCCTCCTAGAGATTGATATGAACGTAACCCCAACCACCAAACAACCTATTGAACATATCTACTGGCCAACAGGTTCCGCACCGGAAGGGACGTACACCGTAAAACTGAATTTCTACCAGCGCCACGAAAGAGACATCAATGAGACTCCCTACACCATTGATGTCAAGTACAACGGGAAAAAGGAGACCTACACCGGCACCATTTCGAAATCTGATCCTACCCAGACAATCTGTACGTTCACTATCGGCAACGGCAACAACAACCGTAACCGGAACAACGGGGACATCAGCAACGGCGACAACAACGGCAATCGAAATAACGACAACAACGGCAACCGCCAGCGACTTATAGACCGCCGCAACCAACTTCAACGCGAAATAGACGAAATCGACCGGACCTTAAGAAATCTAAACTGATAAACCATGGACAACGACATTGAATTTAACAAAAAGTTGGTTTTCTCGTGGTGGCACATCTTCTCAGGCATTGCGTTGATCGCCATTGCCTACTGTACCTTTGTCGGGACTGTATATCTACTTAAAGGACAGTTTCTTATATCGGGCATCATCACAGCCGTCATCACGCTGCTCATCGCGTTGCTCTTCTTTGTCCCCCAGCAGCTAAAAGCCACCGACAACCATTTCGAGAGGTGTCTCAAGTGGGAACGGGCTTTGATTTTCACCTCCCCAGTGCTCTTCATCGCGCTAATGATTCCTTTCGCCCACGCATGGACCGTACACAGCCGTCAGGATCAAATTTTAGACTCCTTCAGCCAAGTTCTCTCATCCTCCAGCGAACTGTTCGACAATTATGAATCTTACAGCAACATCCGGATACTCAACTACAAGCACACCCTTGGTATCAGCCCTGAAAAGACACCTAACGACATCTCCAAAGCCAACAAAATCGAAGTGCTAAGACTCACTCTGCTATCCTCCAACTACGACTCCCTGAAAAACATCGCCAACGCTTGGATGACCAAGGCCACAAGCGAAGATCTCTCCACCTGGAACATTTTCCTGCTCGGCAACATCACCGAAATACAGGAAGCCCTGCACAGCTGGCATGACGACCTCAGAAAGTTCTCGGAGACTAAGCTGAGCGATGAAGAGGATGTGCGTGTATTCGACAGTTCCTCGCAGAACATTAACGACATCGACCTCAACATCAGTCAACTGACCGCTTACTATACCGACATCAAGGGATTCAGCCCGATGATGATACTTTGGCTGCTGCTCGGATATGCGATGATGATGCTCCCCTACCTATTTCAATCTCGTCACACGAAAACCACGGGTACTTCCATATCCTTGTTCGGTGGTCTAAAGAAATCAGCCGACAAAAATGATTCCACGAAGCATACGCCCTCCCCATCTTCGCAAAAGACGCCGGAACAGAAGACCAACAACAATAATAAAGATGATTACGGCCCTATCCGCCTATAATTAACCACTTAAAATCTGATTAAGCAACATTGCGGAATAGTAATAACGATATATAAAATATTTTTTATGGATAGAAGAGATTTGCTTGAAAACCTACGTGACTATTCGCCGAAAGAGATCGCAGACGCCATCCGGAGCGGGGTGGTCACACTATATGACTTAAAGAGCTACAGCCACGGACAGTTTACGCCCTTATTGCAACGGCACGTGATGCTGCAGTTAGAAAGAGCCGAGAAACCCGAACCCGTGACAGACATTCCGCAACCGGAAGAGCCTGATATGGAAGAGGCGCCTCGCACTACAACGCCAGAGCCTGTATCCATACCCGAGCCCGAAATCGAATCCGAACCCGAACCCGAACCCGAATTTCAATACGATCCAGAGCCTTTCAAGCCCATCTTTATGGAACCCGAACAGACGAGTACCTACGACAAATTCAATGCACGGAACCAACGTGTTGACGATTCATGGCAGGAACCCGCAACGATTGAAAACTACCCGGAACCCGCCGCGCCACCGGTATACCCGACTTACACAACTCCCCAGCAGAATGTGAACAATGCCGGTCCTAACGCGCACATGAGCACACCTCCCAGCATCAACAAGTTCAGCTGGGGCGGCTTCGTTTTCGCATGGTTGTGGGGCATCTTCAATGGCGTCTATTGGAGTCTGCTCTCTTTGATTCCCATCGTGAATATCATCGTAATCTTCGTTCTTGGCTTCCGAGGACGCAGGTCCGCATGGCAGAACAAACGATTCGCCAGCGTGGCAGAGTTTGAACGGACGCAGAAGAACTGGGACACCGCCGGCATCATTATCTTTATTATCAGCATTATCTTTTTCTTGTTGATGGTATTTATAATATTTGCCGCTGCCTATTATGGCTATGATTCTGATTTCGACTACGATTATTGATAAATAATTGAATAGCAATATATTAATATCAACAATAATAAATTTAAAATATTCATTTATGCCCACAAAAGAAGAAATTTTTGACAATATCACCACCTACACGGTAGAAGAGATCGTAGGGTATATCAAAAGTGGCATCGTGACGGTTCCTGAACTTGAAGATCCTGAAAACACGGGTGGCCAGTATTCCAGCGAAATGCGGGACAGGGTCAACTTTTTGCTCTCCAACCAAGAACCGATTGACTGGCAAAGAGCTTTAGATCTCAACACGATAGAAGGATATCAATACTATCTGGACACTTATCCGGACGGACTGCACCGAGAGGAGGCCCGCACAAAAAAAAGAGAACTTCAAAATTTAGCCGCAACCAAACCGGAAACGCCAAAAACGCCCCTCTACACACAACCCGACGAGTGGGACGCTGTTGACAAAACCAACCTTGATGCCCTTAAGGAATTCGTCAAGAATCACAAAAACAGCCCCCATTATTTAGAGGCCCAGCAGCTAATATTCAACATGGAAAGAGAACTGCTCCTTCGTGGAGATATTAACTCCTTGATTGAAGAGATTGTCAACATCCGAGCCGGCAAGAACGTCATCAACCCCGATGTGGTCGTTTTTAAAAAAATAGTGGCGGCCTTGAGCAGGCACAGTATCACTAAAGAGGAACTTCTGTCCGCCCTCGAAAAGGATAAAAACCTGTTGAGTACCGGTGTGGTCAACCAACTTCTCGAATCGGCAATTTTCTGCCTCGATGACCTTAGGGCCCTTGGCATTAGCGATGACTTCCTTGTGCACTTGCTTAAAAATGAAGAACCTCCCAAGTTCGACGACAAATCCATTCGTGCTCTCACCTCTATTTGCAAGCCTTCTACCGAAATCTATTTCTGGGGAATACCCTCTTCGGGCAAAACGTGTGCCCTTGGTGCCATCTTGGGATGTGCTGAACAATTAGGCAGTAGAAAAAGCAAAAACAGCAAATTTATCAAAACGTTCAAATCAGACTCAGCTTGTCAGGGCACATCATATATGGAATTTCTTATAGAATTATTCCAAGAAGACGACATGGTGAGAACGCTGCCGGGAGGTACTGACTTGCGTTCAACATACGAAATGGGATTTGATCTGACCGACATGTATGATCTCATCCATCCTATCACTTGCATTGACCTTGCCGGAGAGTTGATTCGCTGCATGTACAAATGTTCCACCACACCACAACTGCTAAATGAAGATGAGATAAGGACCCTGGACACCATAACAAACATTTTAAAAAATAATCGTACAAAAAATAGAAAGATTCACTTCTTTGTTATTGAATATGGTGCAGAAAAACATCTTTACGACGGGCTTACTCAAGACAGGTACCTTTACTACGCAGTTGACTATCTTAAGAATTATGAAATTTTCCAAAAAGACACCGATGCCATCTACATCCTTTTAACAAAAGCGGACAAAATCCCTCGCGACAACAGACCGCTGAATGAGATCGTATCAGACTACCTTAAGAAGGAATACGAAAATTTCAGTAACAGTCTAAAGGAAATTTGTAAAATGTATGAAATCAATGATAAAAATCTGGAGGCGATTCCATTCTCGCTTGGTACTGTCTGCTTTCAGAGATGTTTTAAATTTGATGGCACTGCGGCAGAATCGGTACTGCGAGTAATTATTGACAGAACCAAAGGATTCAAGCACGAAAAACTTCAAAAATTTTTAGATAATTTTTCAAAATGAGCAAGATAGCACTCAAAATCACAAAAATCAGTGGTGGCGCCCAAGACCTTGCGACTTTCAATCCGGGCGAGTGGACGCGCAAGGTATCCGATATACGGAGCGAGATGAAGCTGTTAAGCGGCAACAGTCTCATTGCTGGCGAGCCCGTCATATTGCTTTCCTATACGGAAAAGGGAATCCTGCTCACGTTATGTCACTACATTCCCGGACGGTCAGGAGACCTGGTGTCGGCTTGGGTTTTCTTCCCTGCAGAAATCGACATCAGCGCAGCGGAGCAACTCAGAATTATCAATTGTGTCAAAGCAGAAATCACCAAATCCGAAGTGGAAAACTGGGATTCTCTCGGCCTGCTTTGTCAACAAGAGTACCCGAACAAAAGACTTCCGTTCAGTTTCGGGGATTCCCCGGCGACCGCCCCGTGCGCCGTGCGCTACTACGGCAGTGGCACCGACTTCGAGCTGCGCGAACTGCTGGGCAAGCACCTTTACCAATCCTACTACACCGACCACCACTACGTATTTTTCATTGACAAAAGTACGGACATCGTCGCAGACGACAGACTGGTGAATTACACGGGCGACCCTCTCCGCGAGTACATAGTCTTCCCCCCCGCGCAACTGCCCTCCGACATCACCGCGTGGATCAATGGGATTGAATTCTCCAAACCCATGTTGTTCGTAAGCGGTGAAAAGCTAACAGTTACCTACAAACGGCAAGGTTTTAATGACATTTCCGTCCCCTACCTCTCAGGAGAACCACTCCCCGACCCCACCCAACTCCCATGGCAAAGACATTTTACGCCGAACCTATTCCAAATAACTGATAATGAAGGAAATAATATTGGTTCATCCTGTCTTATCCAATTCAATGGGCAGCGACTTTCTCCCAACGGCATTGATCTATCCGAAGAGAAATGCAAAGCCGTGAAAATTGCGGTAGACGCCCCCGATTGCGAACCTTACAGCAACACTTTCAACCTTCTGACAACACCCCCTTTCCACATTGTGCTTCAAAGGAAAAAGATTGACATAATATACCGAATCAATGGCATAGAACACCCGAGTCTGACAGAATGCCCGGAAGGATATACTTATACGGAATCGCGAAAAGGGAATAAAATCTACAGGGACTGCATCTACGAGCAACCCACGACAACCGTCAATTGGAAAATGATCGCCCTTATCGGAACCATTGCCGCCTTCCTCATCGGCCTTGGATTGGGCATTCTTACGCACACCGTCATCTCCAATCGAAAGCAGGATTCTAAAGTTACCGAAGGACAAGAGCAACCAGAAGGAAAGGGCGCCGACAACTCATCTCAGAAGTCAACAGTGGATACCACTCTCGATTCTAAAGTATACAACTGCTTGAGCAGTAACATCTGGGAAAAGGAAAAGATCGAGGCCGAACCTGAATTGAGAGGATTTTTCAAAGATGTACTGAAATGCAATTATTCTGAATTAACGGGGCATTGGGCAACTGCTATTGACACCTCCGCAAATCCCAAATGGGGAAATCTTCTTGACGCCATAAAAAAGAAAGGAAAAAGTAACCTACAAGATTTCCGTTGGGATTTAAATGCAACTCAGATTGACATACGATACTACATTCGAAGCATCAACACTTATAATAGGAACAACAATACAACATCCAGCACGAGCAGGACTGGAAATACTACCAGTAGAAAGAATAACAACAATAACACAGGTGGACAAGACGATTTATAATAACCATTAATTATAGAAAATGAAGACTAAAAGCAACTATATCCTTAAAGTGGCGCTGATTGTGCTGTTCGCGGCTTTGGCTGTCGGCGGGGTGCTGTTCTTCATGAAGTCCCGCGTCCAGCCGCCCAAATCGCTCGAATACGTCAACCAGTACACCGAAAACATTGAGCAGGAGACGAATCATATCGCCCATGCGAATGAACAGTCACTCGAACAAGACTTCCAACGTGTCATCAACCGCATTGACCTGCTGCGGAGCGAGAATCTTATCAATAACGACGAGTACAAGACCTCTCTCAGCGATTTCATAAACGGCTACGTACCATCCTTCCGCGACTGGTGTGAACAGCAGTTCAACAATAACGTTTGGCCGAAGAACACCCTCGCTTTCATGCAGAAACGACTCAACGAAATGAGACGGCACCGCAGCATTCTCACTGAGGATAACAAGACCAAACTCAACGAGGTTGAAAAGGTGCTGAACGACTACGACAAGGCCTGGAAACTGAAAAAGATCGCAATAACAAGCAGCGCAGAGAGCCGCACTCACCTTCATGAAGCCAACCAATTCAAGCAAGACCCCCATTTGAAGAATTGTACCGAACTGATGGACATGTTAAACAGGCTCCCCGAAACCTACAAGAATTCTCACTACCGGCACGTCAACTCCTTAGTGCAAAAACTTAATATTGACAACTACAGCAAGTATGATGTCAACCTTTGGGGAACTCGATACAACGAAGCCAAATCAGCCAGAAGAGACTACAACAACGCAGCCCCTTCACTCTACGGTGTCGAGACCAGTGACTTCAATTTAGACGAGTATTATTGGAATGCCAAAAACGGTTTTTACGATATGATTTCAGTATACGACCGTCAGGATATCCGGGACTCTTATCGAGACGTTTTCGGAACAACCATCAGATAAACACCGTTATGATGAAATCAACATTTAGAATATGGGCATGCGTTTTCACTCTGACATTCGCCGTTGCGACCCTGTCAGCGCAAACCATCAAGGATTCAGCGACAGAGACAGCGACCGTCATTGCTCCTCTGACTCCTGCCGACAGCCTTCAAAAGATCATCGACTCCCTGAACGCCACCGTTGCGGAACTTGAACGTCGTATGAGCGATCAGCAACTCGCCCTCAACAAGGCGCAGGCGGAAGTTGACAGTCTCAAGACGAGCTGCAACTGCGACATGACCTACGTACTGAACTACGGAAATGCGCTGTTGTTCCGCAAATACCATTCCCGCCTTGAAGATATGGTTCACTTACTGGTCAACGCCCCCGACAGTTTGAAGGAGAAATACTGGAGTGAGATGATGGAACAGGCCCGCCAGATGATTTATGCCAGCAATGTGAGTCAAGACATGCGCGACCGCGTCTTCCACTTGCTGGAAAGTGTGCCTTATAACGATGCCCTATCCGAAGACATCCGCGAAGTGCTTCTATCGGTGCCCGACTCCATCAAGGTCCAATACAGCCTCACCCAACAAGCCATCCGCTTGATTGACGCCATGCCCAATAGTGTCACTGAAAACAACGACAGCTACGCCCATGTGCGAGAATTATTATCCGTATATCATTCTGCCAATACAGAAGTTAACAAAACGCTGAAAGAGATTCAAAATCATAGGGGCAACAACATCAATATCGCCGAAAGCAGGGTGGAACTCATCAAAAAAATCGAATCCATGGAATACTACAAAAAGTATTATGGACAACCGTGGCGCATCCCCTTCCTGAATTCCATTATCGACGAAGCGCTTTCCCGCCTGCAAACGGCCAAATCACATGTAAATTTGCAAGATCTCATCAAAGAAACAGAATAACCTAACATTTCTATTTTTTCACATCCAACGCCGCTCAGTGAACGGCGTTTTTTTTGTATTGCAACCATCATAGGGTGCCTCAAAAAATTAATTTCCTTCCATCCAAAAAAAAAGCGTATCTTTGCACGCTAAATTTTTACTCTCGCTTTCCCTCTGTCGGAATCCGTACTTACCAATCTACCAACTATTTAAAGTCGAAAATAATAAAAAATATAATATGAAAAACTTCGTAATTCACACGTTAGGATGCAAGTTGAACTTCAGCGAGTCGTCGGCGATTGCCGCGGAGCTGGAGAAGCGCGGATGGTCGCAGGGCGGCGTGCCCGAGATCGTCATCGTGAACACTTGCGCCGTGACCGGGTCTGCCGAGAAGAAGACCCGCAACCTGGTATCAAAGCTCCACCGCGAGAACCCGCTGGCGGCCATCATGCTCATCGGTTGCTACGGGGCGCTCAAACCCGAGCTGCTGGAACGCTGGGCCGGCGTGGACAAAGTCTTCGGCAGCCACAACAAGATGTGCGTCGTGGACTACATCGTCTCCCGCGAGATAAAGCCGGCGCCCAACTTCTTCGCCACCTACTCTATCCACGACCGCACCCGCTCGTTCCTTAAAATCCAGGACGGCTGCAACACCCACTGCACCTACTGCACCGTGTGGATCGCCCGCGGAAAGAGCCGCAGCGACACCATCGAGGGCGTGCTCAAGAACATTCAAGAAATCGCTGACCAGGGCGTCCACGAGGTCAACCTCACCGGCGTCAACATCGGCGACTTCGGGCGCGGCACCAATGAGGACTTTACCAAACTCCTCAAAGCAATCGTCAAGCAGAACGCCATCGAGCGCGTGCGCATCTCTTCCCTCGAACCCGAACTGCTCACCGACGACATCATCAAGTTGGTAGCTAAAAACAGCATCCTGATGCCCCATTTCCACCTGCCTTTGCAGTCGGGTTGCGACCGCATCCTCAGTGAGATGCGCCGCCGCTACACGACCGCCGAATACGCCGAGAAAGTCAAGAAAATCAAGAAACTCATGCCCGATGCATGCATCGCCTGCGATGTCATCACCGGCTTCCCCGGCGAGACCGACGAGGATTTTGAAGAAACCTACAACTTCTTGTCGGAACTGCCCATCAGCTACATGCATGTGTTTAGCTACTCGCGCCGTCCCCGCACCGCCGCCAACATCATGGAGAACCAGATTTCCGAGGATGTCAAAAACGAGCGCACCGAGCGCCTCATCGCCCTCTCCAACGAGAAAAAACGCCTCTTCTACGAACAGTGCGCCGGCCAAGAGCGCCCCGTGCTTGTGGAATCTCAAGTCAACGACGACATGCTGTCGGGATTCACGGACAACTACATACGCGTACAAGTGCCTTACAGTGAAGATATTATCAACACCATCCAAACTGTCACCATCGACCCATGCCGCACCGTGTTATAAGGCTGCGTAACGGTCTGCGTCTGCTGCACATCCCCACCGCGTCTCCCATTTCCCACTTCGGCATCCTCATCGATGCCGGCACCCGCGACGAGCCCGCCCACCATCCCGGGCTGGCCCATTTCGTGGAGCATACCATCTTCAAGGGTACGGAGAAACGCAACGCCTACCGCATCATCAACCGCATGGAGAGCGTCGGCGGCGACCTCAACGCCAGCACCTCTAAAGAGGAGACCGACTTCTACGCTTCTTTTCTATCCCCCGACTACCCCCGGGCCGTCGAGCTCCTCGCCGACATCTTTTTCCACGCCACCTTCCCGAAAAAGGAACTCGAAAGGGAGAAAACCGTCATCTTCGAAGAAATCAACTACTACAACGACAGCCCGTCAGAGTTGATCTTCGACGATTTCGAGTCGCTCGTGTTCTTCGAGCACGACATGGGGAAGAACATCCTCGGCACCAAGGAAAGCGTGCAGGGGATCCAACGCGAGGACATCATGGATTTCACCCGCAGTCAATATACGTTGGAAAACGTCGTCCTTGCCTCGGTGGGGAACATCGCCACCGAGAAGCTCGTGCGGCTTTGCGAAAAGCATTTCGGCAACGGCAAACTGGTCCAGGGCACGCGCAAACGCGAACCTTTCGACCGTTACCGCCCGCAGACCCGCAGCGTGCGCAAAAGCACTTCCCAAACCAACGTGCTCACCGGCGGCCCCGCCTACGACATCCGCCACCCCAAGCGCGTGCCCTTTATGCTGCTGAACAACATCCTGGGCGGACAAGGACAAAACACCCGCCTCAACATGAGCCTGCGAGAGAAAAAAGGACTGGCCTACACCGTGGAGTCCTACTTCAACCCTTTCTCCGACTGCGGTCTCTTTTCCGTCTATTTCGGCTGCGACACGCACGAGCGAAACCACTGTATAGATCTCGTACACAAAGAATTAGAGAAATTGAAACGGCATAAGCTGGGTTCTCTGCAACTCTATTACGCCAAGAAACAGTATATCGGGCAACTTGCTCTCGCCCAAGAGAGCAAACTCAACGAGCTGCTGTCCGCAGGACATCTCGCCCTTTTCTATGACGAAGTGGCCGACATGAACGAAAATATACAGACGTTGGAGAGCATCACCGCGGAGGAACTCTGCGACACCGCCAACGAAATTTTCGACCTCACCCGTTTTTCCACCCTTATTTTTGATCCCGAAGAAGAATGATTTCCCTCTATTCCAAAAATTTAGAGAACGCCGTCAATGAGATTTCCAAGCTACCGGGCATCGGGAAACGGTCCGCCCTGCGGCTCGCGCTGCACCTCATCAAGCAGGACGCGGCCAACGTGCAGTTGCTCACCGACCGCATCAACCGGCTGAAAAGCGACGTCGTGTTCTGCAAACGCTGCCACAACATTTCCGACCAAGAGGTGTGCGACATTTGCGCCAGCCCCAAACGCGACAGCGGTGTCATCTGCGTAGTGCAAGACATCCGCGACGTCATCGCCATCGAGAACACCCACCAGTACCAGGGCGTTTACCACGTTCTCGGCGGTGTCATCTCCCCGATGGACGGCATCGGCATCCAACAGCTCACCATCCAGGAACTCTTCAACCGCATTGACACGGAAGAGGTGAAAGAGGTCATCCTCGCGTTGCCCGCCACCGTTGAGGGCGACACCACCAACTTTTTCATCTACAAGAACATCCAGCACAAAGTCCCGACCATCACCACCATCGCGCGCGGCATCGGCGTCGGCGAGGAACTGGAATACGCCGACGAGGCGACGCTCGGACGGTCTTTGCTGGCGCGAACGGACTTCGAGAGGGCTTACGGGCACAATGACGAATAAAATTTAAATGAAGCGAAGAATAATTTGAAAAGAAGAAAACTGACAAAAAAAAGAGCGGGAATAATATTTTCTGCAATATATTTTTGAATATGGAACCGGGCAAAGAATATTACGCATTTATCAGTTACAAGCGCGAGGATGAGAAGTGGGCGAAGTGGCTGCAACATTCGTTGGAGCACTACCGCTTCCCGACCAATCTGAACGGGCGTACTGATTTGCCAAAAAATATTCGTCCCACGTTCCGTGACATGACGGATCTCACCCCTGGCGTGTTGGCTGAAGAGATTGACGCTGCATTACGTAATTCCCAGTGGCTCATTGTGGTATGCTCGCCGCGCAGTGCCAAGAGCCCATGGGTGTGCAAGGAGGCGCAGACGTTTATCGACCTTGGCAGAGCCGACCATATTATCCCGTTTGTCATCGAGGGAAATCCCTTCTCCAACGACCCGGACACCGAGTGCTATCCGGAGGCGCTGCTGAATCTTACTGGAAGCAAGGAACTTCTTGCCGCCAACATTAACGAGATGGGTCGAGACGCCGCCGTCATCAAGGTGGTGGCGAGGATGTTCGGGCTCAAGTTCGACACTCTGTGGAGGAGGCATGAGCGGGAACAAAGGAGGAAAAGATGGTTGATAGTCGCGGGCTCCATCTTGTTTGCGTTGCTCAGTTTGGCTGTGGGGGCGTATGTTGCGAGAATGAATATTCAATTGGACAAAGCGAATGCGAATCTGACGGCCGTCAACAAAGAGGTCCGAGCAGAGAGGGACAGAGCGAACTCCGAGCGTGACCGTGCAAACACCGAGCGAGACAGGGCAGAAAAGGCGACAGACTCGTTAATTATTGTCAACAAAGAGGTTCTTGCAGAAAGAGACAGGGCTAATTCTGAGCGTGACAGAGCAAATGCCGAACGAGACAGGGCGGAAGAAGCAACAAACTCGTTAAGAACCGCCTACGACAGCATTACCCGACAAAATGATTTGATTCAGGAGCAAAACGTACAATTGGCGGAGGAGAGGGACAATGTTTTGAAAGCAAATTGGAGAATGATGGAAAACCGCGCCCGCTTTGTTGCCGCAAAGGGGCAGGAACTGATTGATGACCATGACTCCTACACCGCAAGGCTCTTGGCATTGGCGATACTGCCTGACTCTCAGGAAAATCCGAATGTGCCATTCATTGTGGAGGCAGAGAGTATGTTGCGCAATGCTATGATGCATGAAAATGGTGTGTTGAAGGGTCATACAAGCGCGGTCGCATCAGTTGCATTCAGTCCCGACGGCAAGCGGATTGTGTCGGGGTCATATGACAGAACCGTGCGCATCTGGGATGCTGCCTCGGGCAGGCAGATAGGGGAACCGTTGGTGGGTCATACAAACATTGTTTTGTCGATTGCATTCAGCCTCGACGGCAAGCAGATTGTGTCGGGGTCATGGGACAAGACCATTTGCATCTGGGATGCCGCCTCGGGCAGGCAGATAGGGAAGCCGTTGGTGGGTCATACAAGACGGGTTAATTCTGTTGCCTTTAGCCCCGACGGCAAGAGGATTGTGTCGGGGTCGGATGACAAGACCGTGCGCATCTGGGATGCCGCCACCGGCAGACAGATAGGGGAGTCGTTGAAGGGACATACAGACGATGTCAATTCTGTTGCCTTCAGCCCCGACGGAAAACGGATTGTGTCAGGATCTAATGACAATACCATGCGCATCTGGGATGCCACCTCGGGCAGGCAAATTAGGAAGCTTTTGGCGGGTCATGCAAACTGGGTCAATTCTGTTGCCTTTAGCCCCGACGGCAAGCGGATTGTATCGGGATCAGAAGACAACACCGTGCGCATCTGGGATGCCGCCTCGGGCAGGCAGATAAGGAAGCTGTTGGCGGGTCATGCAAACTGGGTCAATTCTGTTGCCTTTAGCCCCGACGGCAAGCGGATTGTATCGGGATCAGATGACAATACCTTGCGCATCTGGGATGCCACCACCGGCAGGCAAATAGGAGAACCCTTGGAGGGACATACAGACGATGTTTTGTCTGTTGCTTTCAGCCCCGACGGAAAGCGCGTTGGGTCAGGGGCAGATGACAATACCGTGCGAATCTGGGATGTCACCACGGGCAGGCAGATAGAGGAGACGTTGGAGGGGCATACTAACTGGGTCAATTCTGTTGCCTTCAGCCCCGACGGCAAGCAGATTGCATCGGGGGCATCTGACAATACCTTGCGCATCTGGGATGCCGCCACCGGCAGGCAAATAGGGGAACCGTTGGAGGGACATACAGACAGAGTTTTGTCTGTTGCTTTCAGCCTCGACGGAAAGCGGATTGTGTCGGGATCATGGGACGGTACCGTGCGCATCTGGGATGCCGCCTCGGGCATACAGATAGGAGAGCCGTTGGTGGTTCATGCCTACGGTGTCAGTTCTGTTGCCTTCAGCCCCGACGGAAAACGGATCGTGTCGGGTTCAGAAGACATAACAGTGCGTATCTGGGATGCCGCCACGGGCAGGCAGATAGGGGAGCCGTTGGTGGGACATACAGACGGTGTCAAATCTGTTGCCTTCAGTCCTGACGGTAAGCGGATCGTGTCGGGTTCATGGGACTCTACCGTGCGCATCTGGGATACCGCTACCGGTAGGCAGATAGGGGGGGCGTTGGTGGGACATACTAGCTATGTCCGTTCTGTTGCCTTCAGCCCCGACGGCAAGCGGATTGTGTCGGGATCAGGAGACAAAACCGTGCGCATCTGGGATGCCGCCACCGGTAGGCAAATAGGGGAGCCGTTGGTGGGGCATACAGAGGGCGTTAGCTCTGTTGCCTTCAGCCCCGACGGCAAGCAGATTGTGTCGGGTTCAGCTGACGAAACAATCCGCATCTGGGATGCTGCCACCGGCAGGCAGATAGGGGAAAAGTTGGAAGGACATACCTATACTGTCACCTCTGTTGCCTTCAGCCCCGACGGCAAGCAGATTGTGTCGGGTTCAAAAGACAATACCGTGCGCATCTGGGATTTTCCCCCACTTCAAGAACTCATCGACGAAACCCGCAAGCGTTTCAAGGACCGACAGCTGACGCCGGAGGAGCGGAAGAAGTATTATTTAGAGTAATGTTTGAAAATAAGGAATACCTTTCCAACAATTAAAAAGAAATTAATTATCAAGATATTGTTAAAAAAAACAATACGATACATTTATTAGATATTATTCAATTAATCATTATATAAATCATTATATATATGAAAACGTTATCCATCTTCTCTCCCACCATGGCCAAGGCCAGAGACTTGGCAAAACAGATTAAAATGTTAGGTAAAGACCTTGCTTACGAGATCAAAGAATATGAAGCAACGGAATCCTCGCAATTCGAATTCTTAATCGCCATCCACAATGACGATGCTGTTATCATTGACTGTACTATACCTGACGACCTAAATCAGCCGACCATATACCCAATACTCACCGCCCAAGTCAACAGTCTTGATCATATCCTTATATTTAGCGACAATTATTATGATGACAAAGACTATAACGGGAACTATGTCCCGATACTTCCTCTCAACATTACACCGCAAAGAGAGTATCGTTCCAAAGACAAAGATGTAGTTAAATGGCTGATCGCCCAACTATTGGATCTTCAAACACACGACTATTATCCTCGTTTGCACCTGACAGATATAGAATCCTTAACAAAGTATAGAAGTGAAATGGAACAAATGTTGTTCAACTCACTTAATTTGCATAATTCACAGAAAGGCAACAAGACTCAGGTGATGATCAGCTATCGCAACAGTTGTAGTGCAGAGGTTGAACAATTCAAAAAGGAAATCGAAGATCAGGGAAAGGTAGAAATAAAAGTTCTCCCACCAGGATCACTCTGTGGTGATTTTGAGGCGCACACACCTATGCGCAGATGGATGTTGGCAGGTCTGCTTGATGATCATATCAGGAAGGTTGACGAATTGTGGATTTATTACAATGATATATATCCTAATTCCTGGTGGACTCTTGCGGAATTGATGATGACAGCGTATATCAATTTTAGCCGCAGCGCAGACAACCAAATAATAATAAAAGTGTATGACGCTAACAAGAAATGTTTTCTTCCAGAGGAAAAGTTTCCCAAATTCATAAAAATCGCGTTAAACACAAAACAACATAGAAGACTGGCACGATTGCTGTCAAATACACGACCGGACACAATGGGACCAGAAAGTCTGGATAACATAAATCAGTTAAAACTAATTGTGCCAATCATGCGTGGTATGCCCGAAATCCTTCGGAACAAGTTCGCAGAGCAAATGCGCCCCGTACTGGAGCATGGCATACCTCAATCAATCCCTAAGGAGCAACAAGAAGAAATGATACGCGATCTCATTAAGATGTATAGTAATCCCGATGAATTGGAACGATATATCAATGACGAAGTGTTTCAAGACATTTTCTGGAAGAACATCTCATATCAAACAGAAACACAGACTCCTTCTTTAGTTAATAACGTTATAGATCCAGATATATTCATGGACACTCCGATGACTGAGGACACAAGACTTAATGAGGTCGATTTGGAGGAAGCTGCTCAAAAGGGCTCTTTGATTTCTTTAAAATCCTCTGTCGGAACAAAGAAATATCAAGTCGAAAAAGGTATAAAACGATACCTGTGGTTGGCAACAAGAATGGAACAACCTACAGTGAAAGATGCCCCAGGATTAGAAGTGATACAGACCTACAACCTCGTTGCTATTGAAAAGTAACAACTGATACGATATTTTTGAGTTTTTTTTATAACACATTGATTTTCATATATTTATATTCTCTCTTCGATATTCATAATTCATAATTATGCTATACGACTTCAACAACATCGCCTCCCGCAGGGGCACCTACTGCGTGAAGCACGACATGACGCCGGAAGTGTTCGGCACCGACGATCTGCTGCCGATGTGGGTGGCGGACATGGACTTCAAGACTCCTGATTTTATACTGGAGGCGATAAGGAAACGCTGCGAGCACGAGGTGCTGGGCTACACTTTCGCCCCCGACGGCTACAAAATGGCCGTGCTGAACTGGTTCCGCGAGCGTTACGGCATTGAGACCCGGTGGAGCCGCATGCATTTCATTCCCGGCATTGTTCAGGGCATTGCCTTTGTGCTGCAGACCTTCACGCGGCCAGGCGACAAAGTACTGATCACCACGCCGGTATACCCGCCGTTCCTAAACGTGCCGCATCGCACGGGGCGCGTGTTTGTGAGCAGTCCGCTGAAGACCGTAAACGGCCGCTTCACTTTCAATTTTGAAGATTTCGAGCGCAAGGCTGAAGGTTGTAAAATATTGATACTCAGCAATCCGCACAATCCTGGTGGCACCGTATGGACAAAAGAGGAGTTGGCACGCGTGGCCGACATTTGTTTGCGAAAGGGCGTGTTGGTCATCTCCGACGAAATCCACGCCGACCTCACCTACCGGCGTTCGCAGCACACATCCTTCACCACGGTGTCGGAGGCGGCAAAATGCAACAGCATCACATTCTTCGCGCCGAGCAAGACCTTCAACATGGCGGGCATCGCCTCGTCGGTGTGCTACGTACCCGACCCTGAAATCCGCAAGACATTTTTCGCCTTCTTGGACGGCAACGAATTATCTTTGGGCAACATTTTCGCATACTATGCCACGGAGGCGGCTTTCGCGCACGGCGGCGAATGGCTGCGGCAGCTGCTCACCTACCTGCAAGGCAACATTGACGCGGCGGAGGCGTACCTACATGAGCATTGTCCGGAAGTCACTTTCATGCGTCCGGAAGCTTCGTTCCTGCTTTGGATGGACTTCCGCGCGTGGAACCTTTCTCAGAAAGAGTTGGTTCACAAGCTGATATACGAAGCGAAGGTGGGCTTAAACAACGGCACGGATTTCGGTCCGGAGGGCGAAGGTTTCATGCGGATGAACATCGGCACGAACCGCGAAACGGTGTTGGAGGGACTGCGGCGAATATGTTCAGTCAGGGGGTAGCCATTAACACCGCCTTGTCCCCCGAAATAGCAATTATAAAATTGATATAATACTGATTTTCAGATAATTAATCAATCATCATTTTCATCGTTGCCACCTTTTTTCAGTTGTTTCAACTCTTCCATATAACTAGCTGTGATAACACCTGATGGCAGTGCAATAATAGCAATGCCGAAGAGGGATGAAATCATGCTCACCGCCCTTCCAAAATCCGAAACGGGATAGACATCGCCGTAACCCACCGTAGTCAAAGAGGTCGTCGCCCAGTACACTGCATCAAAGAATGAATCGAATATCACCACACCATTAGGATCCGCTTTGTTAAGCTCCACATTGAACATAATGAGGGCTGTGGTGAAAATGTAGAAAAGAGCAATTGCCAAAACGGTCAACAAGACATTGCGTTCTTTTTTGAAGACACGAAACAGCAACTGCATCCGGGTGGAATAGCGGAAAACTTTGAACAAACGAAGCAGTTTCAGCAAACGTATGGTTCTCAGAATCTTATACGTCCGTCCAATCAAGTTTAAAGATGGTAAAATAGACAGCAAATCTATGATTGCCATGAAAGTGAACGGGAACGTGGCAAATGCAACGGCTGGCTTCCTATCCGGATATCGAAAATCAGCGGTAATCCATCTTGCAAAATAGTCAAAGATGAATGCCACAACGGATATTCGGTCAAACCAAACGAAAAGCTCCAACTGCGTTTTGAACATCAGAGGTATAAGACTGACAACAATCATGGTAAGCATAAAGCAGTCGTATGCTATGCTTGCCGCTGAACTGTTAGTGTCCTTATCATCAATAATGGAAAACAACTTTTGTCGGTCCATCTTCATCTCAAGGGAATTACCATCCCAATCTTTATTTTCCGGCGACTCCCAACTCCGAATACAACAATTACTCAACTAAACCACATAAAAAAGCGCGGGAATCTGAACTGTGTTCAACGCCTTTTATGTACGTAACCCGCCCGTAAACCCAGCAACAGGCTACGGACGTTTGACAGCGCAAAGGTACATAATTTTCAAATACACACAGACATCACGAAATTGCTGTATGTAGAGACGGGGCATGCCCTGTCTCTACGAATAACAGAGGAAAAATACATTTTTACAAAATCCTCACGAAAGTGGGTAAAATGACATGCATCTGCTCTCTCTATCACACGCGTGCGGAACGCACGCCACCTCAATAACCCCACACAAGGCGCCAGCCGCAGTGTGGGGTTGACTGCTACACTATGTGTGTCTGCGTGCGGAACGCACGCCACCTCAATAACCCCGCACAAGGCGTCAGCCGCAGTGTGGGGTTGACGGTCGCACTACGTGTGTCTGCGTGCAGGATGCACGCCACCTCAATAACCCCGCACAAGGCGTCAGCCGCAGTGTGGGGTTGACGGCCGCACTACGTGTGTCTGCGTGCGGAACGCACGCAACTATCCTACGTTGGGAATTCGCAATCAACCAGCTGTTTCATTCGATAGGAAACAGATTTCTCTACGAACACCACAAACGCATTTTTTTACAGTTAATAGTTAATAAACATATAGGAATATTATTTTAAATACAAATTATCCAAATCAAAAAAAATTAGTATTATTGCCGCCATGAAAACGGAAAATAATGCTTGCAAAGATTTAGAAGTAAAATATTGTAAATTAAAATATTACAGAGGGTCATTACGGCAATTCGCGAACAACTTGCTAACAAAAGGACGCGGCTATGGGGAAGTGTGCCGAATCTGCGAAATTTCTTCGGCAATCATTAATGACATGAAAACGGTTGGCATAGAGTTGCATGCAAAAGACATCATTGTAACGCAACGTCAGGTTTTCAAATACCGGAATCATCCCAAAACAGCCAAAGGCGCCAACATCCCTGTAGAAGACTATGGAATTATAGAGGCTGCACTGAAAAATTCCACGAATATATACGAGGACACAGTTCAAAAACACCTCGTTTACGTATGCACGCACCCGTACAATGGAGATAGATTGGTGAAAGTGGTGATTGAACCGAATTTCAGAAGCCATGGGGCGATTATGAACCTTGCGAAATCATGGGGAATTGTGGAAAAAAGCAAAATGAACGGAATCCAATACCGGAAAATAAAATAAAGGAGGCGCAAGACCTCCTTTTGATTTGGCGGAGGGAGTCGAACCCTCAATATGCAGACTCCGATGAAGAGCGTGCCCCGCTACCATGTTGCGACCATCAACCAATGTTTCGATTGCAAAAATACACTTTTTTATTATCCAAACATTCTTCGATAATTTTTCTTTAAAAAAACAATGCGAACATTCGCATACACACCATTCTCAGTTGACCGACAATTTACGATTTGCGATATCCGTTGGGGCGTATCAAACACGCACAATGCACGCACACACCTGCCGCTGCGTCCTCGAAATGTACATTCTGTCTCTTCATTGCATGCGGAACGCACGCCATCTCAATAACCCAGCACAAGGCGCCAGCCGCAGCGTTGGGCAAGGAGGAAAGAACAAAAATAAAAACGAATAAATATGGATAAAGAACAACAATTTTGTCAGAGTTGCCCGCAGGCCTAACGGCCTGCGAAAAACGCACCGTGTCCTGCATTTCCACCAAGCCCTTCAGCCCTGACGGGCTGATCTACAAGCGAGATAATTTTCACTTATCCGTTACGAGCATATGATTGTCGTATCAGGGATTAGCTAACAACATGACAATTGAATCCGTTGCGAACACTATTATTTGCAGGCCGTTAGGTCTGCAGGGGTTGGTAACAAAAAGACGGCATCGGTGTTATCGCAGGCCGTTAGGTCTGCGGGCATTCCCCAAAAGACATTTTCCGTTAAATATAACCCCCATCCCGAAAACATAGCATTTTTGCGACCTCATATATCAGAAGACCTCTTCCTTGAAAAGCATCGAAGAGGCAAAACGTGCGAAGAGCAAATAACCCCGCACAAGGCACCAGCCGCAGTGTGGGGTTGACGACCGCAACACAGAGGATTTCCGACGCATCCTGTGCTGCGCGAAATATTTCGCCAAACAGGGCAAACACGTGATAATGCCACCGAAATTAGATGTGCCGTACAAGAATCCAGCATACGATAAGATATTCGGCACTTTGCGCGGGACGCCGTATTATGGCAAATGTCCCGATTTGCTGGTGGATGGACAAGGATATGAGCATGAAGGATATGTTACAGAGAACCATAAACATGCGATTAAGAATATGCTCAAGCACGGTTTGACACAGTCTGACAGGATAATCATGGACAAAGTGGATTTGACTGACAATTACATCAGGGCAAGAATAAAGGGAAAAGTGCAAGAAGGGAAAAGGGTGACAGAGGTATGGATACGAGAAGGAGAGAGTCTGAAGTTAGTATATAAAAACACGAACGACCAACCCATATAAATGAATTGGCCGCCGGCCGCCGAATCCGCAGAATCGACACAGCAAAAATACACTTTTTTTTATTATCCAACCATTGTTCGATAATTTTTTTTCAAAAAATAATACACTCTTCCCTTTCGTTGCGCATAAAAAAAATCCGGCCAAACGGTCGGATTTTTCATGGTGCCCAGGACAAGAGTCGAACTTGCACGGGAGTACTCCCACTACCCCCTCAAAGTAGCGTGTCTACCAATTCCACCACCTGGGCTCAAAGGCGCGGCAAAAATACACTTTTTTTGATATGGTGTGTCATTTTCGAAAAAAAATTTTTATATCAAAAAAAATCGTATATTTGCCGGCTAAAATTATTATAATGGCTCAGAAGAAGGTTTTATTTATTACGCCTGAGATTTTCCCCTATTTTCCTGAGGGGTACATCTCCAATATCTGCCGCTTCCTGCCCCAGGGAATTCAGGAAAGGGAGAACGAAATCCGCACGTTCATGCCGAAATTCGGCTGCGTGAACGACCACAAGCACATGCTGCACGAGGTTATCCGGCTGTCGGGACAGAACATCATCATCGAAGACACCGACCACCCGCTCATCATCAAGGTCGCGTCGCTGCAGAACGTCCGCATGCAAATCTATTTCATCGACAGCGAGGATTTCTTCAAACGCAAGACTCAATATCACGATGCAGAGGGCAACTTCTACCCCGACAACGACTCGCGCGCAATTTTCTATGCCAAGGGAGTCATCGAGACCGTCCGGAAACTGGGTTGGGACCCCAACGTCATCCACTGCCACGGCTGGATCTCCGCCCTCGTGCCGCTGTTCGTGAAAACCGTTTACAAGGACGACCCGCTGCTCCAGGGCACCCAGGTGGTCTTCTCCATCTTGCCCGACGAGTTCCCCGACAAATTCTCCCCCAACTTCTCCAAAAAGCTGAGGCAAACCAATATCCCGACCGCCGGACTCAAGCATTTCCGCAAAGCCGGCTACGACCAAATCATCCAAGCCGCCATCGATTACTCCGACGGCATCGCCCTCACCAAGGATATCAAAAAGAAACTCCTCACCTACGTCGAGAAATCCGGCAAACCTGTCCTCCAACATCCCGACGATGACAACTACGTGGACATGTACGATGAGTTTTACGACAAACTTCTTGAGAAAGCAAATCAGTAAGTTTCATGAAAAAAGCCCTTTATTGCACTTTAGTTCTGCTAACGTGCATTTTTTTATTCTCGTGCAAAAACGAGAGCAGTCCTATCGGACTGGATCTGTTGGACAATCCGACGGACAGCGAATTCACGGACACCATTTCGCTGGAGGCATGGTCGATGCTTGAAGACACCATCAACACCACATCCACCACTGCCCATATCCTCGGCCACATCAGCGACCCCGTGTTCGGCAACAGCACGGCAGGCATCTACACCCAACTGGCCCTGGGCGGCTCCGCCGTCAACTTTGGCGAACAGCCGGTCATCGACTCCGTGGTGCTCACCCTGCAGATTTCCAGCTACTACGGCGACACCAACTCCGCCGTCGGCATCCGCGTGTACCAGCTGACCGAAAGTATGGACAAATCGGCCTCCTACTATCAGAACAACACGATAGCCTACGACCCCACTCCCCTGAACCAACACCTTTCCAGCTACACCTTGAGGCCCAACGTCTCTGTCGTGGTGGACACGAATGTTTATAATGCCCACATGCGCATCCGTCTGTCGCAACAGTTCGGCCAAAACCTGCTCAACCACGAGGACGACCTCAACAACAACCTGCAGGATTTCTTGAAAGGGCTTTACATCGGTGCCGTCTCGCACACGGGCGTCTGCGGCTACATGATGATGACCAGTCTGACCAGCGCCTTGAGTGGCCTGACCCTCTTTTACCATAACAACGAAGAACAAAACTTACATTATACCCTTTCCTGTACCGACAACTGCGCCCGATTCACACACATCACCCACGACTATAACGTTTCCCAAGACAATGCCTTTGTGAGTGAGGTGCTGCAGCAACAGACAGCGCTCGGCAACCAGGTGCTCTTTGTGCAGGGCGGCGGCGGCGTAAAGACCCGCATCACGTTCCCATACCTGGAGCATGCCTTCGACCAATTCGACAAACGGGTGCTCATTCACCGAGCCGAGTTGGTCATCACTAATGTCGAGCCTTACGAGCCATACCTGACGCAGCCTGCCGGACTGACCATCCAAGGCATCAAGAAGTCTGACAACGATATCCATTTCCTACCCGATGACGACTACTACACCAGTTCGTCATACTTTGGCGGCGTTTACGATGCAACCCGACACGAATATCGCTTCCGGATCACTAAATATGTGCAACAACTGATTCTCCAACAAGGAGACTGGAGCAACTCCGTCAACCTTGTGGTTCGCGGCTCCGCCGTGCGCCCGAACCGCCTCGTCTTCGACGGCACCGACCCCACCTCCCCAACCCGCCTACGACTGGAAATCACATATTCAACATATTAATAAACCAATAAACCAATAAACCAATAAACCAATAAACCGTAAAACCGCTTTAACCATTAACCTCTAACCATTAACCATTAAAATGTGCGGAATAGTAGCATACATAGGAAACCGCGACGCATATCCGATTTTGATTGAAGGATTGCGCAAACTGGAATATCGCGGATACGATAGTGCCGGTGTGGCCCTGATGCAGGGAAACCACATCCAGATGTATAAGAAGAAAGGCCGTGTAGACGAGCTCGACAAGTTGTGCGCGACGATGGACACGCACGGCACCGCGGGCATCGCCCACACCCGCTGGGCCACGCACGGAGAGCCCAGTGAAGAGAACGCCCACCCTCATATCGCCGAAGACGGTTCCATGGCGCTGATACACAACGGGATTATCGAGAACTATCTCAGCCTGAAGACCCAACTCCTCAACGAAGGGTTTGTTTTCAGAAGTGAAACGGACACCGAAGTGATGGTGCATCTCATCAAGAGCGTGCAAAGCAAGGAGCAAGTTCCGCTGCCGGAGGCTGTCATGATGGCGCTGAGCATGGTGGAAGGCACCTACGCGCTCGCCATTCTCTCCACCGACGACCCTGACAGACTGATTGTGGCCAAGAAGGGCAGCCCACTGCTCATCGGCCGGGAAGGCGACAGCTACTTCATCGGTTCCGACGGTGCCCCCATCGTGGAATACACCCAAGATGTGGTTTATCTCGAAGACGGGGACGTGGGCGTGATAAAACGCGGAAAACCTCTGAATATCAGAAATATAAACGACGAAAAGCACTTGCTTAAACGTCCATCTTTCCAAAAACTCGAACTGAGTTTGGAACAGTTGGAGAAGGGCGGCTTCGACACGTACATGCTCAAGGAGATTTTTGAACAGCCCAAAGCCGTAAAAGACAGCATGCGCGGCCGCATCAATCTTCAAAAAGACGTGGTTTCGTTGGGCGGCATCATCGAATATGAGCAGAAAATGCTGAATGCCAGACGTTTCATCATTGTGGCGTGCGGAACCTCCTGGCATGCCGGACTGGTTGCCGAGCACCTTATAGAGACGTTGGTGCGCATCCCTGTCGAAGTGGAGTACGCCTCCGAATTCCGCTACCGCGACCCCATCATCCGCGACGACGATGTTTTGATTGCCATCTCTCAGTCGGGAGAAACCGCCGACACGTTGGCGGCGGTGGAAATCGGCAAGCGCCACGGCGCCACTGTCATCGGTATCTGCAACGTGGTGGGATCAACCCTCGCACGCGAAACCATGGCCGGTTCCTACACGCACGCCGGACCCGAAATCGGGGTAGCCTCCACCAAAGCCTTCACCGCCCAAGTCACCGTGCTGACCCTCATGGCCCTGAGTCTGGCCCGGAAAAAAGGCACCATATCCATGTCGCTATACCACCAGCTCATCAACGATTTGGAATCCGTACCCGACAAGATCACCCAAGTATTGGCGCAGGAACAGCACATCCAACGCATCGCGCAGTATGTGGCCACCAAGCCCAACGCCATGTTCTTAGGACGCGGCGTAAACTTTCCCGTGGCCCTCGAAGGTGCCCTCAAGCTCAAGGAAATCTCCTATATCCATGCGGAAGGGTATCCGGCCGCTGAAATCAAGCACGGTCCTATTGCACTGATAGACACGAACATGCCGGTCATCGTCATCGCTACGGAACAGAAAACCTACGACAAGGTGGTCAGCAACATCCAGGAGATCATCGCCCGCAAGGGAACCATCATCTCTGTAGTCACCGCAGGCGACACCTCTGTGAAAGAAATGTCAAAATTCTGCATCGAGATTCCCAAAACGGAGGAGCTGCTCACCCCATTGGTGGCATCAGTGCCGCTTCAACTGCTGGCCTACCATGTGGCCGTCATCCGCGACTGCGACGTGGATAAGCCCAGAAATCTGGCAAAATCCGTGTCTGTTGAGTAACCTATATATACATTGAAAAATATATAAAAACAGTTGTTGGTTATATCAAAAAAAAGTGTATTTTTGCCGCTCGAAAAAATCAAACGGAATTATAACAATTAAAAGAAGATAACAATGTCAAGAGTTTGCGAAATCACAGGAAAGAAAGCGATTGTGGGCAACAACGTCTCCCACTCTAATATCCGCACGAAAAGAAAATTCAACCCCAATCTGCATACCAAAAAGTTCTACGTTCCGGAGTTGGAAGAATGGGTTTACCTCAAAGTCTCCGCACACGGTATGCGCAACATCAACAAGAAAGGTATTTTTTCTTGTCTGAATGAAGCTGGGTTGTTGTAATTTCATCACCCCATAGACAATAAAAAGGACTGCTGTTTCCATACAGCAGTTTTTTTTTGTTAAAACACAATAAATTTGATATTTATGCGTAATAGGTGTTTCATGTTCAAGGATTTGAGACATAGAATACTTATTACTTTCGCATTGATCCTCTCCTTCCTTATCAGTGTCGCCCAAAACGCTGTTATTAAAGGCGTTATATCTGATGAAGCAGGCGATCCCGTAGAGAATGCGGTCATCCGCGGCACCGACTTCGACCAGCAGACCATCAGTGACGAACACGGCCGTTTTTCCATATCCGTACCCTCCGGCAAGACCATCCATCTCTTCTTCCAACATCTCAGCCACCAAGACACATTGCTGACATTCCAGTTGAGGGCTCAAGAGACGCGCAGAGTCGACGTGGTGATGCTTACCACCGGGGAGCGTCTGGAAACCGTAAATATCCGTGGGGCTACCGAAACCGGTTACGTCCAGGTGAATCCCAAGCTCTCTTTCCAGCTCCCCTCCCCTACTGGCGGCATGGAGTCGCTCATCAAAATGCTGCCCGGCACCTCCTCCACGAATGAGCTAAGTGCCCAATACAATGTACGCGGCGGCAACTTCGACGAGAACCTTATCTTCGTAAACGGGATACAAATATATCGACCGTTTCTCGTGCGCAACGCCCAACAGGAGGGCTTGAGCTTCATCAACAGCGACCTCACCGGCAATGTTTTCTTCTCCGCCGGCGGCTTTGATGCAAAATACGGCGACAAGATGTCGTCCGTGCTCGATGTCCTCTACAAAGAGCCCACTCAGTTCGGCGGTTCCGTCTCCGCAAGCCTCCTCGGCGCCACCGCGCATGCCGAAGGGAAAGTCAACAATTTCTCCTTCCTCATCGGCGCACGCTTCAAGTCCAATGCCTACCTGTTGAAATCCCTTGAGACCGCCGGCAACTACAAGCCGCGTTTCTTCGACACACAGTTCCTCCTGAAATGGGACCTCACTCCGAAACTCTCCATGAGCCTTTTGGGGAATGTGTCCTATAACTACTACCTTTTCCAGCCGGACAGCGTCAGTACAAAATACGGCACGGTCGGCAACTCGGAGATGTTGCGCGCCTTTTATGAAGGACAGGAGGTAGACCGATACCAGAACTACCTTGGCGGATTAACTTTTTTGTACAAGCCCAACCAAAAAGACCAATACAGGCTTATTCTTTCGTCCTACTACGCAAAAGAGAGCGAAACCTACGACATTCTGGCGCAATACTGGCTAAACGAGATTCACATGGGCGGCAGCGGCGATGTGGAGCTCGGCGACCAGCTCGGTTACGGCAGTTATATGGAACATGCCCGCAACCATCTGCAATCATTAGTTTCCGCCGCAGACCTGACGGGCATGCACAAACTCCCGCGCAACAAGCTGGAATGGGGTGTGAAAGTCCAAAACGAATACATCCGCGACCACATCAAAGAGTGGACGATGATTGATTCTTCCGGATACACCCTGCCCTACATCCCCACTACCCCGGGTGAGGCCGTCGTCCCCGGCGACCCCGCGCGCGAACTCGATTTCGGAGAGACCAATTACTTACAGACCAACAACACGTTAAACACTTGGCGCATAACCAGTTACATCCAAGACACCTGGAAAATCGACGGCGACAGCCTGAATCGTTTCACGCTCACCGGCGGACTGCGATTCCACTACTGGACATACACTCCGAAGGAGGTTACCGTCTCCCCTCGGTTGTCATTTCTATACAAGCCCCGTTGGCGGCATGACTGGACGTTCAGTCTGCGGACGGGATTATACTATCAGCCAGCATTTTACAGAGAAATGCGCTTTGCCGACGGCACTCTCAACCCCGACATCCGCTCACAGCGATCCGTGCAAGTTGTGGCGGGCAGCGAATACAACTTCAAGCTGTGGCGACGGCCGTTCAAGTTCACTGCCGAAGCCTACTACAAACACCTTGACCGCCTGATCACTTACAATGTCAACAATGTACAAATCATCTATAGCGGCAAAAACAACGCCAAGGGGTATGCCGCCGGTATAGACCTGCGTATTAGCGGCGAATTTGTACGCGGTTTGGAGTCCTGGTTCTCCGTCTCTATTATGAAGACGATGGAAGATGTATACGGGGACTCCCTCATGGTGGGAGGCGAGAACGTGGCGGTAGGCTACATCCCGCGCCCCACGGACCAACGGGTGGCTTTCAACCTCTTCTTTCAGGATCATATCCCGTCATTCCCGCAATTCCGTGTGCACCTAAACTTCGTCTTCGCCAGCGGTCTGCCCTACGGTCCGCCGAAGTCTGAACCCGCCATGCGCAAGTTCCGCACTCCATGGTACCGCCGTGTCGACTTGGGACTCTCGTTCATGCTGTTGGAACAAAGCCGTGACCGTATGAAACACAAATCAGCCTTCCTGCGCAGCATCAAAAACGCCGGCATCTATTTGGAGGTTTTCAACTTGTTGGGAACTCACAATGTGTCGTCCTACATGTGGGTGACCGACATCTACAATATCCAACGGTCAGTGCCCACCTACCTTACCGGCCGGCTCATCAACGTGAAATTGATGGTGGAGTTTTAAGAATGTAGAATGTAGAATGCAGAATAATCAATTTTGGAGGTTGGTCTATTCTGCAGTCATTCTTTATTTTGAGGCGGTAATAAATCTTGGTTTCCCGTTTAAATCATTGATAGACAACACGTCCGTATAATTTGTTGTTTGAAAAATCTTAATTAGTTCTTCGTGAAAATCGTGATAGGTTTCCATAAAAATCCTACCGCTGGGGCACAAAGCCCGCTGACCCAGACGAGCGAGGGCAGCGTAACACCATAATTTGTCGTCATCGGGGACAAAAAGGGCGACGGAAGGTTCGTAATCGGTCACGTTACAGTGCATAGCACTGCGGTCGGAGGCTGGGATATAGGGCGGGTTACTCACAATGACATCGAAACGGCGATTGCCGAAAGGCAAATGTTCCGCGTCGCGCATATCGTGTCGGGCGAAAGAGAGCTCCACGCCGTTGCGCCGGGCGTTGCGCCGCGCCACCTGCAACGCCTCCTCCGAGACATCCGTGGCGAAAACTTGCGCATTGTGCAGTGTCTTGGCCAGAGAGACGGCAATACAGCCGCTGCCGGTTCCGACATCCCATATCGAAACGGCTCTACCCTTGTACCGCTCCGCGACCATCATAACCAGTTCCTCCGTTTCCTGACGGGGAATCAGCACCACCGGGGAAACCTCAAAAGGCAGCCCATAGAACTCCGTCTCCCCGAGCACATACTGCACCGGACATCCTTGCGTCAATCGTTCCATATCTCGCTGAATGTCTGCAGTCAATGCATTATCCACCGGTTCATTACCTCGAAGGGCAATCTCATGCCGTGCCAGATTCAACTTTGTGCACACATACACATACGCAACCGCAGCCGCTTCACGTTCATCGTAGAGCGGCTGCAAGGTTTTGATAATCGTTTGGGTTAATTCCCTTATAGTCATTGTTTTAGATTGGTATTTCCACCCTGTAGAGACGTGCCATGGCGCGTCTCTACATCATTAAACCATTATTCCACTGGTTTCTCTGGAATATCTCTCCACGCCCATTTGTCCTTGACCACCCCCTTGTTGAGGAGCATGATGCCGGGGTTAGAGCGCATAGCGTCGCGCACCATGAACGGTCCGGTGATGGGGTTAATGGGATTATAGTAGATGGGGAATTCAATACTATATTTTTGAACAAAAGCCGCAATTTCCTCCTCCGAGGAATTGGTGATACCCACAAAATCAATGCCTTTATCGATGCACGCCTTGGCAAGGGTGAGTGCTTTTTGTACCCCCTTGTCATTGGCTTCACTCAAATCGTGGACATAGAGAATATAGACATCGTTCGTGTTGTCCGTGGAAAAATATTCGGGAGCGTGGTCGGCGCCGTTTTCATCCAGCATATTGAAACCGTCGATCTTCGCAGCCACAGCCTCTTTGATAATCTTATCCTCACGGGAAACGTATTCATTCTGCTCGTAAAAACTGTCCTCCTGATTCTCCAATTCATCTTGTGAAAGGGTGATTTCTTCACCCGAGGCAATATTGCGATAGACGAATGCCACCTCCTTCTGTGCAGGCTGAGCCACGAATACCGACACATCTTTGCCCTTGTTCCAGTCGCTCTTGCCAATGAGAGGAAGATGACGGATGACGTACAGTTGGAAAAGGACAGCGATAAGGGCGAACACGGCAATTGCCAACCATTGTCCCAGCACAGTGAGCCGGCAGTCGCTGATTTTCTTGCGGTTGAAGAAAACGATAAGCGTGGGAATGATAAACACCACGTTTTTGAGGAACGTGGCCTTGTTGGACATCTCGATAACGTCTCCGAAACAGCCGCAGTCCTTCACGACACCGAAATAGTGAATTCCGTTGACTTCCATATATTCAGCAATAGCAAGCCAAAGCGTGAGGAAAAAGAAAAAAGTCATGAAAATGAGATAGCCCCACGCGGCCAGCTGCACACGGACTCGGAACAGCATCATGCAGCCCAGCACGAACTCGCAAGTGATGGCCACCACTGCAGCAAAGAGCGCCAACGGGTGAAGAAAATCCATCCCGAAAGAGACAAAATAATCGTTCATCGTGACTCCGAATCCCACAGGATCGATGGCTTTTGTGAAACTGGAGAACAGAAACAAGCACCCCAGCAGGATGCGGATAATTTTCAACCAAATGGGTTCTTTTCTTGACATGGACTATTGAGTTTTGAGTGTTATTTTTTATTGTTTTGGAGTCTCTTCGAGACTGCTTAAGGATTTATCGTTAATAAAATTATTCTTCTTTTTCGAGGACGAGACGAATGAGACAGAACATCGAGTAGTTGATCATATCGTAGTAGTTGGCGTCGAGGCCTTCAGACACGAGCGTGTTGCCTTGGTGGTCCTCAATGGATTTGGTGCGGAAGATCTTCATGAGGATGATGTCGGTGATGGAGCTGATGCGCATCTGCCGCCACGCCTCGCCATAGTCGTGGTTCTTGTTCATCATCAGATCTTTAGCCGCATGAATATACTTGTTGTACAGGGCCGTCACCGTATCAATGTCCATATCAATTTCCTCTTGTGACTCGGCGACACCGATTTCCAGTTGGATAAGCGCCATCACGCAGTAGTTGACGATTCCGATGAATTCGGGGACGATTCCTTCGGCCACCTTCGCATTCCCTTTCTCCTGGATGCTGCGGATGCGGTTGGCCTTAATGTAGATCTGGTCGGTGAGCGACGGCAGCCTCAGAACACGCCACGCCGTACCGTAGTCTATCGCCTTGTTGCGAAAAACTTCCGCGCAACAGGCAATCATCTTCTCATATTGTGCCGATGTGTCCGCCATTATTTCTTGATAATCTTAAAGTTCTGAATCTGTTGGTTGTCTAATGTAACTTGCAGCAGGTAGAATCCAGCCGGAATGTTGCCCAAGAACATCTCGCAACGGTTTTCACCATTGAGCACCTCAGCCTTCACCACGCGCCCATTCAAATCAAAGAGGACAGCCCGTTGGACAGGGCTCTCGCTTTTGACAATCACCCGGTCGCTGGTGGGGTTCGGAAAAACGGTGGCGCGCGCATGCGTGTACTCCTGCACGCCCACGCTTGTGGGATCGAAAGTATCCTCTATGACCGCTATCCCTGTACAAGGCAGCAAGATGTCGTCAATCCACACACAGTCGCTGCCGCTCGCCTGAGATTGATCTTTCTCGTAGGAGAAACGGATAATGTGGGTACCGGCGGGAATGTCTTTAGAGACATACGTCCACGGCACATCACCAGAAGCCTCGTCCTCCTTATTGCCATCCACATAGAGGAAGAATTTGTCGTAGTTTGCCTCGGAGCTCACCTTACGATAGTATGAGAGTTTGGTGTCGGAATTCGCACTGACCGTTATCGACATACGGGATTTACTGTTACTGGGCAGGCCTTGGGCCGAGCGGGCACAATAGTTGCCCGAGTGCGGACTGGAGGTGGTCACAATCCAAGGATAATTGTTCATTGTCCAGTTAAACGGGGTGAAATCACCGTTTTCAAAGGTCACGAAGTCGGAACCCACCATAATATACACGGTATCCACGTGAGAGATTCCATCGTACAGGGTATGGTAATATAGCGGAACAATCGCCTTGTCGGGCACGGTGTCGGCAATGCGAACATTAAAGGCGCATTCCACTATCTGGTTAACATTAAGACCACTAATGGGCATAGGATTAGTCATCACCTGCACACCGGAGTAGTTGCAGGTCAAATCAACAGAACCTGATGTCACAACGACATGGCCGGTATTTTGGTTAGAGAAATTGAACAAGACATCGTCACCAGCCGAATAGTTCTCCACTTGTGTGTTGTTCACCGAGGTGACATAGTTTCTAAGAACCACCTTAGGCAGCATCACCCGCACCTTGACAGGACGGAAAATGAGTGTATCCTGCCAGTGAATGCGGAGGGTGAACGGAAGTTCCACGTAATCTTCGGCCTCGGGCATCACAAATGCGAAGGCATTGGCACGGTTCTCCGTTCCGTCGACATTAATTCCGCCCACATAAACCGAATCCTGCAGCATGGCAATATTCTCATCAGGGGTAAGCTTGGCATAAACCTGGGCGGCACTATTGACACCCACATTCGAAAGGGAAAGGTTCAAATATACGGTGGATCCTTGTGTGAATACCGTATTCGGAGCCACGGCCACATTAGTTGGAATCACGTAGGGACCGTTGGGAGTGAGAACCTGCACGGGTTGGAAATAGGGAATGAAGTTTTGGGCTTGGGCCGTCAGTTCGTAAATACCCGGGTCAAGAGAGCCCGGCAGCGTAAGCACAGCGTTGCCGTTGGCATCAGCGAAAGTGGCGGCAATAAGGGTTTCGCCCATCGTCATGGCGACGTACGCGTATGGGGCGGCAATCACCTCATACGAGGTGGTCCCTGTTGGAATAACATCGTTGGCGGAGACCTCCATGACAGAAGGAAGCCCCATGAACATGCGCACCGACGGATCGCCAAAACAGTGGTAAATTTCCCAATAGTAGTGTTTTAAATCGGAGTTTGAGGATTCCACGGTCAAGTTGCCACCGGTCATAATGCCACCGATTGTGGAAACCCAAACGCTGTGGTCTTCCCCATGGGTATGGAAGAGTTTGTCGTACATGCCCAGCGCTGAAGGCTGATAGGTGGGATTGGCGGTGACATTCGTACGTACACCAACCGCCCAGTAATAGTCTTCGTCCCAATAGGTACTGTTGGAACCGCCGATGTAGCCCATGGCACCCTTCTGGGCGGCGCGGACGGAAGCCTCGGCAAAACACTCGCTATACTGGAACTTGCCGGTCAAACAGCAGTTTCCAATCCAAAGGCCATATTTGTCGGTATTCTGAAGAGAGGCAATCTGCGAGTTGGAGAATTCAGGCTGGTACCAGCCAGTTTCACTGCCGTGTGCCGTGTAGTTTACCCATCCAGCGCCAGCACTCACCTCGCTGCGAATCTGGGCAGCTTGGGAAGTGCAGTTGTAGAGATGCGCCATCACATTGGTATAACGCGGATTATCCGCATTCATGTAATTATTTGTGATATAGTTAATTTGGCCATTGGCATGAGTCGGAGACCAGTTATTGTCGGTACCCGCGATAAGCACCGCATTGCCGAGATAGGAGGGATCGGGCATAGAATATTGCTCGTACATCAAAATTTTCTCGATTTGGTTCGATAATTGTGTGTTATTAGTGGCGGAAAGACGGCCGTAGTAAAGGTCGGGCAGGTGGTCGCCAGCGGTGAGGGTGGCATAGTAGAGGTCGGTGACATGGGCGTTGTCGGTGGTGCCGGTGAAAGCGGGAATCTGGGCAACGTCACCGATCAGCAGAAGATATGTCGGGGCGGGATCGTCGGCGGTAGCCGCATCATAACGGCTTTGGATGAAATTCTTGATGGAGGTGGTGGAGGTGCCCACTTCCGTGTGGCTGGTAAGGGCCAATTCCACGATATAACCCAAACGGCGTTTCCATTCCACAAAAGCAATCAAGTCCTCATTTTCCGCAAACATGGAGTGTGCGATGATGAGATATTTAATCGGAGCTGCAGAGAACTCATTGCGGGTCTCCTGCATCTTGTTGACCACCATACTCTTGTCCAATGAAAACATCGGCGAGGAGTATTTTTGCAGCGCGTTGGTGGCGGCCATGTCAACATTTACAAACGTAACCTCCACATCTATATGGCTATAAACCCTAAACTTTCGGGAAACCGGGTTGTATTGCACCGGAGCGACATTAATGTTGGCGAGAGCCGCACTGCGTTTCACACCGGATTTCTCCACACTTACCAGCGGCAGCGCATAGAACTCGTCGGTACTGTAAATCGTCTGATTATATGAGAACGGAGGATTCGTGCTGCTTTTGGAGATGGAAGGTTGCGCCGGGCATACGGGATATGTAACGCCTAAGTCAGCCGCATCATAGTCGGTGTACTGCGCATTGACGACCGTGACATTCACTGATTCGCAGACGGGAATCTGCAGCATCTTACTCCACACCGGCAGCTGCGGAGCACCGGGATTGTTGGAAGGGATGCATTCCGGCAGCGAAATCAGCGAAAAAACGCCATCGGGAAGAGAAACTTCATCCACAGAAATTGCACCGTTTTCAAACGAAAACGCCACTTTCTGATAAGTATTCTGCGAAAATTGAAGATTTTGCGCCCAAACAAACGAACTGACGGCCAAGACGACCATCAAAAGCAACATTTTTTTCATATAACTATTATTCTTAATATACTCAAAAATATAAACTGCAAATGTACATAAATTTTAAATATAAACAAACATAATGAAATTACTGTCTGTAGAGACGGGGCATGCCCCGTCTCTACGAATAACAGACCTGTTCACTGTTCACTATTCACTATTCACTGTTCACTGTTCACAGATTACTTTTCACAAATCACTTTTCACAAATTAAGAAAACGGGTACCGACGCATTGCCGATACCCGTTGAATATACATCATCAAGTCTTAAGTCTTAAGTCTCAAGTCTCAAGTCTCAAGTCTTAAGTCTTATTTCTTGACAAACGTCTTCGTCACCGCACCCTTTTCGGTGGTTACGCGCACGAAATACATGCCGTTGGCCAAACCGCTGACGTTGATGCGGGTCGGGTTTTCAACCACGTTCATCGTGTTGATTAATTTACCATACACATCATACACCTCCATCAGGGTTACGTTTACATCGCCGTCAACGCGGATGTCAATGTATTCCTTGGCGGGGTTCGGGTAGAGGCTCACGCTGTTCTTCAACCAGCTCTCGATGCCATCGATGGCCGTGCTGATATGGATGGGCGCGCTCCAGTCGCTCAAGTTGCCGCCACCGCAGTCGGCCTGCACCTCGATCTCGTAAGTGGTTTCGGCAACCAGACCGCTGATCACGTAGGTATTGGTGGTGGTGTTTGCATTGTTCCAGCCGCCGTTCTCCACACGATAATGGATGTTCCAACTCGTGGCATTGCCGTTTGCATTCCAGCCAATGGTGATGCTGTGGGTGTCGAACTCGGTGGCATGCAGGTTCGTCGGGGTCTCGCAAGGCTCAACATCCGCGGGCGACGTAGTGAAGGTCTGCTCACCGCCATAGACGGTATTGCCGTTGTAGGTGATGAACGCTTTGTAGGTGTAGCCCGTGTTGGCCGTGAGACCAGACAGATTAGCCGTGAAGGTGTTACCCGTGCCGACACCCGCAATCTGCGTAAAGGTGCCGCCCGTGGTAGTCTTCCACTCGAAGCCCTTCGCCGTGATAGTCACGTTGTCGGGATTCGTGATGGTGGCGTTCAGCATGGCTGACGTTTGCGTAATGGTGGAAGCAGCGTCGGTAGCCACCGTCGGGTTCGTGATTTGACCCTGCGACTGCGTGGTGAAAGGCACCTCATCGCCATAAATGGTCGTGCCGTTGTAGGTGATGAACGCCTTGTAGGTGTACTGCGTACCCGGGGTCAGATTGTCGAGAGCGTAAGTCAGAGCCGAGCCTGACACCGTTACGACCGTGGCGGAAATAGCGGAAGCCTCTTTCCACTCGAAGCCCATCGGGGTGACACTCAGGTTGTCGGGATTAGTCACCGTACCGTTCATTGTGGCTGAAGTCTGTGTAACGTTGGTGGCCGCATCGGTGACTACTGTCGGAGCGGTAACACTGGAACCACTGCAGTTCGTAGTGAACGTATAGGTTGTATAGTTGTCCATGCCCGTTGCGGAGTAAATCACAGCTCCGTCAGGGCCGGCCAATGAGAATCCGCATTCGTAATCAAAATAAACACTATTGGAATTCCACACCAAAGAGGTGGACACGTTGTCACAGAGAGAAATAATCTCCGTGGATGAACTGCCGTTGGAGAGAGTGAGTGTCGCCACCGTGATGCCGTTCTGCTGCACTTCGAGGGAAGAACCGCCATTCCAACCGTCGCCATAGCTGTCCGACAAAGTGAATGTATAGGTACATTGGTTGGCAATCTCGCAGTTGGCAGTCGCAAATGTGGTTTCTCTGTAGTCGGACACATCGCCTGCGCCACAATCAGCCTGCACACGCACACTATAATTGGTACCAGCCGTCAAGTTGGGCAATGTGTAGGTCGTCGTGGTCACCGGAACAACGGTCCAGGTAGCATCGTTTGCGGTCTTATATTCAAGGTTCCAGTTACTCTCTGAACCTGTAGGCACCCAACTCACATCTACAGTCGTGGCGCCAATGTTGGTGACCGAAATGCTGGCGGGTCTCGGACAGGAAGGAAGCGTGCAGTCTGAGGTGAACGTGATCAGCGTGCCGGCGGAGAGAGTAGATGAGGTATAGACAACATTTTCACTCGGCGTAAGTACTTCAAAGCTGGCCTCAGCATCCCAATTGCCAGTGTTCCAGATGAGAGTGGTGGGCTGATTGTCGCACAAGTTGACAACCTCTGTTGCAAAGTCGCCGGAAGTCATTGCCACTGTAGCCACCGTGATACCGTTTTGTTGCACCGTGATGGTAGCGCCGTTCCAACCGTCGCCGTAGCTGTCGGTGAGGTTGAAGGTGTACTGGCACTGGTCAGACAGCTCACACACTGCGGTGGAGAACTGGATCGTCAGCGTGGCGTCCTCCACGATGTCAGGCGTGGCACAGTTGGTCACCACATACACATAGTAAGAGGTATGCGGGTCAAGGTTGGTCAAATCCACCGTGGTGGTGCCCGTCACAATCTGGTTCCAGACGCTGTCGGTGGTAGGCCTGTAATAGACCGTCCAGGAGTTGTGGTTAGGATCGTTGTCCGTGAAGGAAATCGTGGCGCTTTGGGTGCCGATATTGGTGGCCGTCACGCTGTTCTTCACGGGCGAGAGACAGTTAGGAGCCAAGGAGACAGTGAAGTCGTCGAGGTTCCAGGATGCAGTGGCGTCACTGGCATTGGTGTATCGAAGGGCGATACGTGAACCCGCGGGAGCCGTCACACCGTTGAAGTCGAACGGTCCCATATAGTTGCCGTTTCCAGCCACATGCTCCTGATCGCCGCGCGGACCGGGAGTTCCGGCGTCAGACACGAACACAAAGGTTGAAGCGTCTAAAATATCGGTCACATAACCGACCTCTACCACACCGCTACCGGGGTGAGGAACGGCCGTGGCCCAGAAGGAAAGACGAAGTTCGGAAAGGTTGTTGGTAAACGCGGGCAACACCAACATATTGACATCACCTTTGAATTCTGCCGAATTTTCACCGGAATAACAGGATTGCGCATGTCCGCAATAAACCATCGGGAACGTGCCGTTGCTAGCATTGTAGGCAACCGGTGTCTCCCAACAAACAAAATTGTGGTTGCTATAACCCTCAAAATTCTCAACCCATGGAGTAGTCTCCGTTATGGTAATCTCGTCACAAGCCGTGTTGAAGGTCACGGGAGCAGAAGCCAAAGAAGAGTCGCCTCCACAAAGGGAACGCACACGCACCGTATAGTGGGAGGAAGGCATCAGTGTAGTGAACGTGTAGGTGGTGTCGCTCGCGGTGGCGTATGCCGTGTCCGTAGCACTGGTAGCAAGCAGAGAATACTCACTGGCCGCACCACTCCAAGTGACCGTAGCACCGGTCATCGTAATGCTGGAAATGGAAACATTAGTCGGCGGGAAACAGTCGGTACACTGCGCAATCAACGCAAAGCCTGCCCCACTGTAATAGGAACCGGAAGTGAAATTAAGGGTGACAGGGCCTGCGTATGCGACGTTGACGGTAGCATTGCCGCTGAACGTGCCCAACACTTCTCCACTAGTGCCTACGCCGGCATAGATAGTCAGAACGCCAGCATAGTAAGAACTGCCGTTGTAGGTGCTCACCGTACCCGTGATGGAGATGCCACTGCCCGCATTGGCGGGGTTGACGACCAACGTGTAGTTGCAGCTAATGCTATAGTCTCCGTTAGGACCGCCGTTGTCATAAATAGCCATGCCGCAGGTGGTGATGGTGTCACTGCCGGTAATTCCCATGAGATACTGACTGGTGACCACAGTCAAGGGACCCACCCACTGGCTGCCGAAACCGCCGCAGTCGGACTGCACGTAGAAATCGTAAGCTGTAGATGCGGACAAATTCTCAACCGTGTAATGGGTAGAATCTGTAATAATTTCCGTAGTGCCTGTGCCTTGAGTGTAGCCCATGGGGCCGTATTCGATGTTCCAAGATTGAGCAGTGCCTAACTCTGTCCATGCGAGTGAAACAGATGTTTCACCGACAGAGGTGGTGGCAAAATCGGTGGGATACATACAGTTGGGGCGGACCTCCACAGTCACGTCATCGACATAAATCGTGGCAGAGCTGGAATAACCCTTGGGAAGGCCTATCACGATATAACCTGTAGTGCCAGGATAAGATTCCAACGAGACAATCTTTTCCTCATAGTTGCTGCCTAAATCTGAGAAGGTGCCCAAAACATAGATGCTGTCAACAGAGTTGAAATCAGGGGCAACACCCACAATCAACGGACGGCTGCCAGAAGACTTTTTCGCCATTATTTTCACTTGAAGTTCGGTGATGTCTTGCGTGTCGAAGTCAGGCAGACGAAGCAATGCATAACCGGTTGATGAAGAGCCAGCCACAAATTTCAGCGCCTTGTCGCCAGAGTAAGCCTGCTCGTTATAAATATATGCACCAAATGAAACATATCCGCCGCTGTTGCCATTCTCGAATTTACGCCAGCAATCTGGGGAATACCAAGAAGGATAGCCATCGAAGTTTTCCGTGTAAGGCAGTGAAGCAGGAGCGCAAGGAGTGAGGAAATAGTAAACAGCTGACCATGCACTGGAGTCTGAACTGGAGCAGACGGCACGAACATAGACATCGTAACGTGTGTTCGGATTCAGATTCTGAAGTTGATAGATCGGTGAACCCGTCACAATATCACCTACGACAGTGTCGGGATCAAAGCCTTGAGGACCGAATTTCACTTCCCATTCCGACTCTTGATAGCCAGGAGTCCATTCCAAATCAGCTGATGTAGTGGTCAGATTGCTGGCGTGGATTTGCGTGGGTGTGGGACAGCTCGGCAGTGTGGTGAACTGCACGGAAGTCCATTGGGAGAGGCCGTCGTTGTCACCACTGCAGTCGGCCTGCACATACACTGTGTAGGAGGTTGCTGCGTTAAGGTTGTCCAAGGTGACGGTATTGTCATAGACCGTCTGCGTGGTGCCCGTGCCCTGCGTGAACCCCGTCTCACCATACTCAATATTGAAAACGGTGGACGTGCTGTTCCAGGTGATAGTAGCGTCGTTGATATAGACGGGCGAAGCCGTCACTGCCGTGGGTGCGGGACAAGCCACCAGCGTGGTGAAGTTGTGAGTGAGGGTGGCATCATCGGAGGGCACACCGTTACAATTGGTCACCACATAGACATTGTAAGTGGTTTCAGGGGTCAGGCCAGTGAGCGTGTAGAACGTGTCACTCGCCGTCACGGCTTGCCAGTCGTTGTCGGTCTCCGTGCTCATCTTGTAATAAAGTGTCCAGGAGTTATGCGTGGCATCGTTATCAACCCAAGAAATGGTGGCGTTATGGCCGTCAATGCCGGTGGATGTCACGCTGGTCTTCACAGGAGAGGTACACATCGGTGAAAGCTCGACCGTGAAGTCATCGAGGTTCCAGGAGTTGCCGGTGCCGCTGCTGGTGTAGCGCAGAGCAATACGACCGGAGGAAGCTTGGATGCCGTTGAAATCGAACGGTCCCATGTAGTTGCCGACACCGTCACGGCTTGAGGGCGTTCCGGCAGTACCGAGCACCTCGAAAGAGGTAAGGTCGTCCATGTCAGGCAGCACACCGATTTCCAATGTACCGTTACTCGGGGTGACGGCAGTTGCCCAGAACGAAAGGCGCAAATCGTGGATGTCGTTAGTAAATTCGGGGAGCACCAACATGTTGTTCGCTCCCTTTAACTCTGCAGAATTCTGGCTGTTGTGACAGGAAGCGGAATAGCCGCAATAGACAAAAGGTCCGCCACCGGGGGTGGTCACCGGGGTGGCCCAGCACTGGAACGGCTGCTCGCCACTGCCCGAATAACCTTCAAAACCTTCGGTCCAGGAAGAGGTCGCCGTGATAGTGAGGGCATCGCAAGCGGTCATGAACGTTTTGACAGAAGACCAGACCGTCTGGGTATTGTCACTGCATTCCACTTGCACTCTCACCTTATAGGAGGATGACGGCTGCAAATTCGAAAGCGTAGTAGTGGTGTCACCGGTAACGGTGGCCGTCTGGGCGTTGGTCCAATCGGTCTCCGAG
>Ga0265299_10000132_pt1 | contig 100780 bp, 144 predicted proteins | sample AusTroGonzalo_MG_4_FD_193485 | JGI IMG/M metagenome (GOLD analysis project Ga0265299, IMG submission 193485) | Bovine rumen microbial communities from tropical cattle in Woodstock, Queensland, Australia - Gonzalo_02 | ecosystem: Host-associated > Mammals > Digestive system > Stomach > Rumen ... | reverse complement strand
TTCGTTAGAACAATACCATTTCTTCTTTAATGATTTAATGAATAGTTCTACTACACTTGTTCGTGAGAATAGGTGTAGTTTATTCTAAAACTAAAAAATATCACGCTTAACGGTTTGCAGGTAGCTCAGAGCGTGTAAGAAATTCGAGAACCTGCGTTTCGGAGAATACGACCCAGGCTAGGTGGTCTCAGTGGGTTCGAGTCCCACATTCTCCACAAATGTATACAGCGGTATACGCCTTTAACAAGGTTTAAGACTCAAAAATAAAAGGAGTTGTATCACTTGCTCGTGAGAGTGGGTGATACTTTTTACATCAGACACATCTGTTTTCTGCAAAATAACAGCCAACTTTTAAAGTTGGGGTCTTGTCTCATGGTGTAATGGTAGCACAACAGGTTTTGGTTCTGTTTGACAAGGTTCGAATCCTTGTGAGACAACAATTCATGACTACTTCAAACAATGGGTTTTATTTTGTTGAACGACTTTTTTGTTTAATTTTCCTACCTGTTCGTGAGAATCGGTAGGTTTTTGTATGAACTCACATGTCTAACTAAAAATATAAAGCAAAATGAAAATTATCAAAATTTCAACTTGTGTAAAAGAACCTGTAGGGTTCACTGTTACATTTTCCAGGGAGGATCTCAAAGGAGGACCAAAGTGTAAAGCTATAACCGTAATTAACGGTTTACAGCATGAACTAGAAAAAACTCCTTCCGTAGAGACCACAGAAGATGACATCAGCGATTTGCTTTCGAGCGAGAACGAAGTTTGGTGGAGAGTAGACATGAACTGTCCGTCAAACAAAAAGCCAACTGTAGTTGCACGAATCAGAGATATTAGCAACGATAGATTATGGGCTGTAAAAGTCTTAAAAGAGTGTTGTGAATGCTGCTTGAAAGAAGCAAAGGATTGTATAGATACAAATCCAGATACTATAACATTTAGAGCTCCAAAAGAAGCCGTGTTAGAGTATGCAGAACTCACACAAAGAGACCATCGTGGTGTATCTATAGAAATTATTGCAGAAGATCCACACAAGGACTTGGCAAATTAATTGTTATGAACAATCATTGCCATTACGAAACGTCTCTGTTGTTAAAATGGCGAGGATTTAAATGGAAGTGTACACGATATTGTGAGTATACTGAACATAAAGGACAGTTTGTATACAAAACATCTGTAGTTCCTGTAGGATATGAAGATTTTGAACATGGTAAAAAACACTACTTGTTGATACCTACTTACACTGAAGCAATAAGATGGATAGACAGATATTGTAAGATAACAATAACTGTAAAACCAATATTACTTGCAGACATGAAAGTAAAATACAGGTATCAAGCGGTAGGTTTCGCCGAGAAAGAAGGTTATTTTATCACAAGTAAGGATTTTTATCATTCTATGGAGACTGCAGAAGATGAAGCAATAAAACGAGTACTAAAAGATCTTAGATATGGACAACAGAATCAGACCTCTTCGTAGGTCAACTCAACCAACAAAATTCGTCTTTGATTCGTTTCCTCACGGGCCAATTGACGTTAATTCATATGAGGAGCAAGTTAAATCTTTAAATTTTCAAAATTTATGGTAGTAAAACTTCACGATCGCGACAACGATTCAGTGTACGTTAATCCACAACATGTCGCACTTGTTACAGCCTGTTACAACGAAGGCGAAAAAGAAAACGGTGCAATCGTTCATGTAAAAACAGGAATGGGATGTGCACGAATCACTGTCACAGAAAGACCAGAGGAAGTAGCTGTGCTATTAAACACAGCTGAACTCGCAACTGTTGGAAACAAGAAGTCTAACTCTAGAAAGAAGGCAGTAGATGGAGAATAGTTGTAAATTTGCTCCTCGCAATGGAGAAAAATATTGCAAACTAGGTGTACAGCCTACGCAGTGTAAAAACTGCAAGGCTTGCCACCCATAAGTCTAACTTTCAAACATCATCAAAATGGCTAGCAAAAAAGATCCAGAAGCTAAGTTCCGTGGTCGCTTTTTATTCAGCTTGCGTTCTAATAAGATAAAGAAAGATTGTTATGGCAAGGCAGCTATGATAATCAGTACTTTACTTGGAATAGACCACAAAGTAGCAGAACAATTAGCTGCCGATTCTGGTAGAACAGCAATGGACATCAGTGTGTATGATCTAAGGAAACTACAACTCGTCAAAATCTGCCTAAACAAGGCAGGAGTTTTTGTTTCAGGCAACGAGTTGGATACAACACGTTATCTTAGGCTAAATGAGTCATCTGCAGTTCCAGACCTGGTAAGTAACGATGAAGTGGCTCATGAAGCTTATTATGAAGCGTACAAATCGTTTCGTAGTACATACGCTGATATGTTTCACATTGTTGTTCCTCGAGTCAATGACATTGAAGAGGAGGACCGAATCAGTTGTCAAAGACCTGTTGAGAATCAGGAACAGGAAGCAACAAAAGAGACAAAAAACATTGTGATGGATGCAATAATGTGTGACATAAAAAGTCATCTTCAAGCACCTTTAAGCCCTGCAGAAATCGATCGAGCTAAGAGGTACTTCCTTGTATTCAGAACACGCCTGATCATAGCGGAACTGATGAAATTAGATCCGTCTGATCCTTTGTTTAACCTTCTAGACCAAAAGTTACATGGAAGTAAAGACCAAAGAACGCAAGGTGATTGATGAGGTTGCGATCATCTTAAAACCAGGAGACTTCGAAGACGAAGCTTCTCTAGCTAAAGCTCACAAAACGTTAGACAACGTCTTTCGTGATGTCAGCAATGGCACAATCAAACCTCACAAAGACGAAATCAGTACGAACGATAGGCGCAGATTCAAGGTCTGGTTCAACAACCTCACAAACGAGGAAGCTAACAAGATCGCAGAATACGCAATCAGGGTCGGTATACCGTATCACCGTCAATTCGAGTAATTATGTATATAACAAAAGAACACACGGTTATGGTTACAGTACTAGATTTCGCAGTCGTTGTAGTTATCGCTGTAACATTCGCAATTGCAGCACTTATATTTCTTCACAAAGGCGCAGAACAAGGCAGAAGAGCTGACCAAGCTGAAGCCAAGGCTAAAGCCTACAAGAGGGAACGTGATGTATTTGAGGATTATTACAACGTTACTGAAAGCTTTATAGACGATCTTGGTGAAGAATACGGAGGTTATATCGAAGTATTCTCTAGACACAAAGATTATGTAGATGCTAAAATTAAAGTAGATACAATATGCTTCCGGTAAAACTACAGAAATACAAAAAAGAGGCAGTGTGGAAAGTGCTCTATAAAAAGAGTGGCTGCACAATGCCTCTTTTCGTGAAGCTTACATATCATACGGCTCTTCACAGAAAAAAGATCCTTAGCCAGCTGTTTGGTGACTGGCAAGGTGAATTCATCATCACCAAATAACTAATAAACTCGTCAAATGGTAAAACAAGGAGATGTCGTGGTAAAAGACGGCACCTATTACCTAGTGGGTGTGTGTAAATCTAATTCAAAATCCGTATACGCATACAAGATAGAAGACGGTATATTGGATAAGGATTGTATGTATTATCTCAGCAGAAAGTCAATAGAGAAAGTTGATGTGTGCAAGTCTCGAATTGATGCTACGAATCTTAGAAAACTTGAACGTAATGGAACGAACATCATCGTAGAATACAGAACTCATGAAAAAGTATTCAATGCAGTAAAAGACGGTATCAAAGTTTTCAAATTTAGTAACATTGATGAAAAGGCTGTGTATGTATCAATAATTTCTGCAACAAGAACTGCGAGAAATGGCATTCCTTTTAGGTTGCATCTACAAATCAAAAAACTCTAAACTATCAAAGGTTATGAGAAAATCAAAATTTCTTTTACCGTTCGTAGTTATGGCTACCATATTTACGCCATGCTTTGCGGCTCAACCGCAAAAGAACGACACAGTTAGTGTGAACTCTATGGATATCAAGAAGTGGGTACAGGCAGAGTCTGTAAACGCTAAAGGTGCTAAAGTCATTAAGTACTACTGCATCTACAAGGATGAACTTGTAAACACTTCAAAGAACACCTACGAGAAAGCAAAGCTGTGCCAACAATATGGCGCTAAATGTGCTCTTATTTGTATCGGCAAAAAGCAAGGAAATCGTTTCACACCGAAGCGTATTACTTTGAACTAGTCGATAAGATCTTTCATTCCCAAATCAGAGGAGTGTGCACATCAAAGTGTGCACTCCCCTGCTCTGTAGAAAACGCCTATGTCTGGAAACCTCAAGCCCAGAATGCAAGAAGATTGAGAGGGCAGAATCACTCAATTAATTAACTAATTTATTAACTTTTTAAAATTTATCAAAAATGAAAAAGTTTTTAGCAATTGCCGCACTGGCAATGTTAGGCGCCATTGGCGTCTCACTCACCTCGTGTGAGAAATTGAATGATGGTATCAGCTATGCTGATTCCGTCAAGATCACCAAGATGATCGACGAAACGATGTCCCCATCTTTCGACAATGCCGACGAGTTTACTCGTTACGCTCTCAACGAGGGTGACTATCAGGAGTTTGTTCAGACTGTACGCACTCTTGAATCCATCACAATTGCCTCTATCGCGTCTAACGTCGTGAAGGAGTACAAGTTTGTTGACTACAACGGATTCATGCGGGAGTACAAGAAGAATAGGCCGATGTACGATACGTTCGATAAAGAAACAAAACGAGCGGGCGTAGGTGAACATCACGATGAGCCGATAGAACAGATGGTCAGCATGAGATTACAACCAGCTCCGGATACTATAAAGAAGTAGCAATATGAAAGCAATTGTAATTCTTTATGACGGAGTAACTCCAGTCATGGGTGCTGTAAAGGAGCTCATCGAAAACGCGCCATTCATTACGAACCACAGCGATGTAGACGTCAAATTCTTTGACGAAGACTCAATCGCAGGTCTCGTGGCAAAAACATGTGTGATCCCTACGATGTCTGTAGAAGACGGCAATTCTTCTGTAGAAGTAATAGCTACATTGTGTTCTACAAGGTCATTGACAAGATTTATGACAGAGCTTGCTAAGAGATTTATAGATGCAGAAGATGATCGAGAGTCTGATGCAACCAGAGGATTCCTCAAAGCATGCTCAATCCTCGCTAAGTCTGACAGGGAAGCCCCTGTGTCAAAAACAATTACACAGAAGTATGGGTTTACACAGAAACATCGTGATATTGTGAGAACCTTTTACAAAGATTATCTCAATCAGTAATGGCACGCACTTACACCAATCAGTACAAAAGTACTCGCAAAGCACATCTGAAACCTTATAACAGGAAGAAGATGAGAATGCTTGAGATCGATTAGTTAATCGAGTGTACAAACTTTTAAAGTAACGCAGATATTCTGCATAGTAATAACCAATTTTAAACTATCAAAGTTATGGCAAAGAAAGAAAACAACGCAGCAAATGCTGCAACAGAAACAACAGTAGAGAACATCGAGCAGCAGATCAAGGGCGAGAACAAGATGGAAGATGCCATCGTCGCTGAGGCTGAGAAGGAACTCCAGAAGGAGAAGGACGACAAGAAGAAGGGCGAGATGAAGAAGGCGCTCGTGATGGCTGAGTACATCAACAAGCGTGAGCTTCTGCAGCTTCGTAAGCGTCGTGCTGAGGAGAAGATCACCAAGGAGGCTCTCACAGCTACCAAGGAGAACCTTGACAAGCTCAAGAAGGGCGAGATCACTCCACGCGCATACGATCAGGCTCTCTATGAGCTTTCTAAGAAGCGCCGTGAGGAGTTCAACAAGATCGATGATGAGTACAGAAACCTCGTTCGTGAGCTCAATGACAACTTCCCAAGCTACTATAGCACCGATTGGGAGTATGAGCGCTGGGCAGAAGGCTGCCGTCGTCCATCTTGGAGCTTCTAATTACGTCGTTGGCTCAATCAAGAGCGATTTCAGAAAGGACGTAATAGTCAAGCCCCGCATTCAGAACCTACGAGTCAGTAATGTATCCGAAGTAAAGCGAAATGAAGAAGTGGCTTGGTGCGGTAGGGTATCATCCTTAGCAGTGCAATCTTATGTTATCGACCTGCCAGACCTGGATAGAACCAATTCCGTGTGCCGAATGGAAGTAACTTTACGATGTCTCGAATTAACGAGAAACACAAGAGCCTTTGAGCCACGTGAGGACGGAACCTCCCGCGTAGGAGTAAATACGTACTTTGTTCAAAATAAAAGCAAAATATGTGAGCCACCGAGCCTGTCTTATGACACATATGGACTTCAAAGTGATACTGTTGTACACTGGACAAGACCCTTGAGGCAGGACGGTTAAGTACACAACATATATAAGATTGTACCTCACTAGACCTTTTGAATATATAGAAAAATTTCAGTCTAATAAACCAAAGCTTATTACCGGTAGTACTGCACTTCCATTTAGGCTGGTCTTGCAAGGGTTTTTCTGTTATTCACAAGTTAGTATTGAGATATAATTAACCTATAGGGAGCTGATCACTCCCTTTAGGTCCTACTGAGTCGTTATTAGTACGATGCAAGTGTGTTAGGACGAGGGTTCGATTCCCTCTATCTCCACCAATGGTGGGGCGGCAACCTCTAGTAAACAAGAATAATTAACTTAATTCGGGCGTTAAAGGGCGTCCTATATTATTGCTGATTATATTATGCGATTAGTTTTCTATGGATTTTTTTCTGCCGCCGCCCCACCTTTTTTAACATGGGGATAACTGGCATTGACTGCACATGAGATAAGTACGAGACTCATAAATCCAAATTTAACTGGCAATAACAATTGCATCCTTGACTATACTCACGTAGCGTAAGTAAAGTCAGCGTGGGAAACTACGAAAGTGGTCTTTATGACAGGCGCTGATTAATCAGCGTCCCAGGCTGCTGTGATGGCGGAATGGGTAGACGCAAGGGACTTAAAATCCCTTGATCCGAAAGGGTCGTGTGGGTTCGATTCCCGCTCTCAGCACAAGTTTTTACCAAGTTCTTTACAAAAACTGGACATTCACATTATTAACTTCAAAAATCATCAAGATGAAGAAAGTTTATTTGCATGCTAAAAATCGTTCCGGAGCGGTCTGGAAGAAAACGACGAGTAAGCAGTCTAAGGCGCTAACAATTAAGATGACGCCTAAGGCTAAAGATGAACCGACAGGAAGGCGAATCGAAAATGTGCAACGAGTAAATCCAGAAGTTATTCATGCACAACGTGTCGCATTCAATCAGGAACATTTCGGATGTAAGAAGTTCTATCACCAAAACGGTGAAAAGAGCTGGATCGTCCCTGTTTCCAAAAAAGAGACTCCTGCGGTTACAGTAAAAAGAATCCTACAGATTCTGGTTCCTTCTAACTTCTATTATCATACTGACAAGATGAGAAAGAAGACCGTGTACAAGCGCGATGAAAGACGTCGTGTACTCTCTGTAGAAGAAATCGATGTACCTATCGTAGCTCATGGTGAACGTGCCGTTAAGGCAATGCTACTAAAAGCAGGCGTAGATAAGGATTCTGTCATGACGAACAAGAATGTTTGTTATGTCACCTTGCATAACGCGGTGTCAGAAGAAAAAGTAAAAGAAATCTTCCCTACACTGCATATGAGAGTGTTCAAAGTAAGGAACTAAGATATAGAAGGTTCGAATCCTTCATATTTACTAACTTACTGAAATTATGAGCGGATATCGTAAATTAATATCTGATCGAATCCCTGCAACATGGGATTTGGCTCTACGTTGGCTTAAATGTCGCCGACGTTATGTCGAGCGTATTTACAACATTGGTATCGCACCTTTGAATACTGATGTCACTCACACCCGAAAACAAAACAACGATCGGAAAATGAAATACGTGAACGACACTTTTAACTTAAAGAAGTGGACGTTCAAAGATACGCTCGAACTTCACCGACTCAACAAAGAGGAAACTCTTGATGAGTTTAACTATTGGAACAAAATCTCTGATTGGGTTGCATGGTTTGCGGTGAAGACACCCTATATCAAAGATTTGATTAAATCAGATCGAGATAAAGGAGAACCTGAAGAAGTGACTGTAAACAAGCTTGTTGAGAAGTATGGCATCAAAGAAACTTTGGCTAATTATCTAATCGAAAAGCTTTAATTATGGATCTTCTTAAGTGCTATGAGTGTTCTAACACAGTAATCAAACCTTATCCGTGGCTTGAGATAATGAAAAATCACGATCTTATAGTTTGGTTAAGGTGGGTTAATAAGAATATTTGTCAGCAGATTTCTACTGATAATTGGACGACAACGGATGTAAAAGTCAGAATAGCAACTGGCATGTTGTTTAAAATGAAGTCAGTAATGGATTATCAGAAAACTGTTATTCATACATACTTTGTTGCGAACATCAGGCAAGCTCGTATAGATTATGAGCTTAGCACACTTCCGTTCTAACTTGAATTTTGATGAAGAACGATATTACCCCCGAGGAGATCGCTCTTATCAAAAGCGCGAAAGCTGGTTCAGAACTGGCTTTCACAAAGATTTTCAATCGCTACAAGCCTTTCGTTGAAGGCGTCTTAATGACGTATATCAAAGATGAGGATGAGGCTAAAGACATTGCAAACATTGTCTTTCTGAAAGTCTTTGACAAGATCTCTACGTTTACGAACTATGACACCTTTGGTGGATGGCTTCGTATCCTAACAAAGAATGTCGCTATTGACTATCTACGCACAGTAAAGCAAACGTATTCATTGCAAGAGGGTATCACCGCAAACGAGTTCGAAGAGAGCTCTGATGATACTGAAAAATCGTATATCGATCGTATGACATACGAAAATCTCATTGCGATGTTTGACAAGCTATCTCCCTCGTATCGAGATACTTGTAGGATGTTTTATGTAGACAATATGCCGATAGCGGAAATAAGCAAAGCATTAGGTGTGCCAAAAGGAACTATTAAGTCGAATCTACACAGAATGCGTAAGATTTTAAGAAACCACTTAAAAATTGACCAAAATGACACTAATAAGTCTAATTCTCGGTTGTCTCGTAATATTCGGGATAAGCCGTTACAACAAGAGCAATAAGCTCTTCTGGCAGCTCTTGATGAGCTTCCTCATTGGCTTTAGTTGTGGTCATGTTGGAAAGACCTATAAGGCACTCAACAGCAAGAAGAGTGGTGTAACAGTTGTAACAGCAATGCAGCCGTCTCAGGCACTCACAGTCATTGATGGTATCTTTGACCCAGCTCTGCCGAAAGACATCTGTGTTCTTGACGAAAGTGACAGCAATGTCGCTCCAGCAATGGCAAAAGTTGCATTAGTTGAGAACAACTGTCGTGACATTACACCAAATTCTCGCAACCACGTAACATTAAACGCGGAGTGTGACATAGGATTCATTGAACCGGTAAACACAAGCTGAATGCTTAATTACCACTTATGATTTCATGTGATTCTGCGTTTATTAACATTCGTTTAACTTTTAAAAACATTATCAAAATGTCTAAGAAAAATAATAATAACAAGAAACCAGCAACAGCTCCTGCTTCAAAGAAAGCTCCACAGGTAGATCCAGCACCAAAAGTTGAAAATCCTGAGGTAGAGCGCCCAGTAGTTCAGACTGTTGCCACCAACCAAAAAGGTACAGTAGAAACTATCGAGAACATCGTTGCTGGTAAAGGCGCCGGAGGTCTGTCAATGGACGGACAGGTTCGTCTTTTGGATCTGACAAGACGTCAGTTTATCGAAGATCCAAACGCTGAAGGAAAGTATGGCAAGACGGTTATTGACACAATGGACCGCGTTGTAGCCGCAGGTATCGTTGCAGTATGGGCTGATGTATCAGTAAACGATAACAGCACACTTGCATATGTAGTCAAGAAGAGCTGCTACCCACAGCTTATGGCCGCTGCCAAGGAAATCGGCGTCACACTTCCAGATGTCAAGCTTCTCGCTGCTCCTGTAGATCCTAGCACAGGTGAGGCTAACGAGAATCAGGTTGTCGTTAAGACTGACCAGATTCAGGTTTCAGAAGAGACCAAGAAGCAGGCCAAGGAAGAGAAGGACATTGCTGAGCAAGGTGCAGCAGGTAAGATCGAACTCGATCCTAAGAAGGTAGCTCACTTAGGTGAAGAGGATCTTGACAAGGCTCTTAAGTTCATCCTTATCGACAATCTCAAGAAGAACAAGTCTCCTAAGAACGCTCTCATTGAGACCGTTGACTTCATGCAGGAGTACAGACTCGAACTTGCAGCACAAGCTGAGAATGCAGGTGAGGCACGTGAGCGTACCGCTGAGCGTAGTATGTACGAGATCCTGATGGATGCGTTCAACTATGTTAAGCCTACTATCCACCTGAAGGGTATTGGTGTAGGTATGCATACAATCATGACAGAGACAGGTTCTGTTCTCCCAGCGTTCCTCATTCTTCGTAATCACATGACCGATAAGGACAAGGATAAGCCAGATTGGGACGACCAGTCTATCGCTGATGCTACTCGTGCTCTCATTGAGATGATCGCTAACGATCGTATCGAGAATGCTAAGACTCTGCTTGCGGCTCTTGATCCTAAGGAGAAGGATGCCGAGGCTCGTAAGGCTGGTTATGAGCGTGAGATCAAGGATAACGAAAACATCCTGAACGAACTCTCTAACGTTTCATTCGACTTCCTCGACAAGGACAACGAAGATGTTCACAAGGCATTCGGTCGTATCCTCCAGCAGTACTATAAGGATGTAAACCTCGACGAGCGTCCACGCTACGAGAATCTTGAGGCTAACCTTAAGATGCGAGGCGGTATCATCCTTAATCTCTTCCGTGTTCCTGGTAATAAGCATCAGAACTACGATGAGGCTAATCTCCTTGAAGTCAAGAAGATGTCCATCGAAGATTATGAGAAGAAGGTAGCTAAGCAGAAGAAGGCTGAACTTGAGACCAAGAAGGCTGCAAAGGCTGCTGAAGAGAAGAAGGACGACAATCAGGAGTCAAAAAACGCGTAACGCACTCGGGTGAGCAGAAGCCTTCTGAAGAGGAATCTGAAGAAGGTTTCCGTCACATGATCCGTAAAAAGATCATTGAGCCAGTAAGACGTCATTGTCACAAAGCAATTGACGCTTATAACGAGTGGCAGTATGGCAAATAAACATCATAATCAATATGAAAAATATAGCTACAGTTTTATCGTGCGCTCTTTTGTGCGCGTATGGTGCTTACATTAGCACAGAGTCTAAAACTCAGCCAATGAACACCATATCAGCAGCGGAGGTTCCCCTCCACAAGTTGTTGAACCCAGTTAAGGTACAGGTACACGACACCATTTTCACAGGTGACACGATACGAGACACTGTACCTAAAGTAATAACCAAAGTACGCTACAAGGTAAAGCGAGAACCTTGTGCTACGTGTGAAAACGTCTCACTCACACGTCCAATAGTTCGCGAGGAGCGTAAGGAAGCACCTCTGGACAGTATCGGCGGACGATATCAAGATATGGAACTCAGATTCATTAGAATTTGGGCACCATTCTTTGTTCCTAAAAACGATAGCACATTCCTGCTGGATGTAAGGAAAGCACCAGTGTAAGAGCTTATAGTGGGTCTCATTAGCCCATGCTCGAACTAGTATGAGGGGTTCGATTCCCTTCCACTCTCCTATTTTTCATAACGTTCATGAGTGTATGGTAATACTAGTTAATCAATAACTACTTGACCCGAGAATATGTATGCCCTCAAAGGGAAGAACGGCTTGAGAGAAGAGCCTCAAAAGGTAGGGTGGAAGACATGATCTGCGTGAAAAACAGACTTGTATACGGGAGAGCGTGTGTGTCAACCCGTTTGTAAAACTGCATACTGTGCATGCAGGACTACGATGTGAGAACCGTACTGGTGACTAGTAGTACAAGAAGACGCGTAAGTCCTAAGAAAGGCAAAACGATCAGGTATCGACAATGTGCATCGTCCGGTAATCGATGTACAATTAACCAAACACGAGCTGCAACACATCTGGCTCCAACCCAGTGTGTATACTAACTAAAAAATCCACACTCTAGTGTTCTTTATGGGTCCAACCATAAATATGAAGGGAGTTAAACTTATCAGAAAGACTATAAGAGACTACTTATAGGATGTATCGTAAATATGTCGCCTATGTAAGACAGGAATCCTATGAAGGGGAGGTAATCAGGCCCATCTTGTTCAATTCAAGAACCTTTCCGCGGTAGAAACTGTAAAACGGCTGATTAGTTGATAGAGCGCCAGGCCTTAGTCGTTCATGCGCTATATAAAAGTGGAATGACTGGACGGTGGATGCAGCACCGTAGCGACACGAGTCCGCGTTCATAAGACTGATGATGAAGATACGTTATTTTCTGTGGTAAGAATAATGTACGAAAATGGTTATTCATGTGGAGTATTTTTATACTGTGCAGAAATTGTTAGTGCTTCCAAAGGATTAGTAAGCGCACACTAGAATGATTCGAAGATGCTACACACCAGTAGTAAGGGAGATCCGCTAGTGCCGATTAAGTGATGTTTAGTCCATTCACAACATGTTCTACTATTACAGAGGATGTAATTCTCCTTGTTGAGTTTTCCAAACCTAACAGATCGAGCATAAGTAAAGTGTCTCAGGTACTACGATTCATGTCAAGGAACAGATGGGAAACTGTTTAATAAACCTTGAAAAAGGATTATGCTCTTATGGCGCATGCATCGAGTGAAACTTTTTCAGTATTAACATTCATTAACAAAAATTGGTGTCCCCTGATAGGAGAAAAGACTTACGTTGTAAGTAAGTGAGTACCTGAAGTCAGAAGCCGAGTGCCAACCGTTATTATGGTAACCACGTTGTAATGCTGTGTAAAATATAGTGATGAAACACTATGTGTGTAACAGAGCGACCGCAAAGGTAGAACCTAACCCCTAGCGCATTGTCTATACTGTCTATATAGAGAATGTCAGAAGCGATTTGAGTGGGTGTTTTGAAAAATTAAACAGCTCAATGACGACTACTAGAACTCGGTGCAAAAGCGTACGAGGGGCTATGATGGGGTCCTGATGAATCCAGGAATATTCGTGCACTATAAACAATGAGGCAAGCAACTGCCAAGAGAAGAAACCAAGCCGTAGAATCGCTGTCAATAAGCATTTTAGCTGACTGAAAGAGCACTATAACTCTTAGATTGTTCGATAAAGAAACGTACTCCTTACGTAGAAATTAGTATATCCTCTGGAAGATGTATTGGTTTCATATAAAACAGGTGACGAGGCGCCATAGCCAGCGTAATAAACTATGGCCCACTGCGCATCAGCAAGGCAAACATATTGGAAAAAGATAACGACTCAACTAGTGAACCCTCCACGATTCTTGAAACTTTAGAGCGCTGTGTATACGAGGATTAGTATACACCTTGAGTAATGTCGAAATCTTCAGATTCTTTTTAGTAAATCAGAATATCCATGCGAATGTACAGCAATTGACTTTGCTTACTATTTTCATAGCTTTCCATAACAGGAGGTGTATTTTAGGGCTAAGCTAATCCTACCGTTGGATTCCCACTTCAGCGTTTGAGCTTCATATCTAAGGAATATAAAGCGCAGATGACTTACACCTTTAAAGCGGCGTTCAGGAGAACGCTTAGTAATTTTAAATGTACTAGTCATGGCAAATCAAATTTTTCAAATGTCAGATGACCCTTTATGAGGGCACTGTCGATCAAACTTTTTCAATTAACGTGGGTGTAAGTCCCACACAGTTTTAATCTATATCGTTGGTGGAATCAACCACGATATCAAATAGGATATAGTAAAATGGAAGGTACAAAAATTAACATCCAGGTCGTAGAGGAGAACCGTGGCTCTATGATCGAATTCGGTAAGATTTACGGTAAGCGTGTGTTCATGCCTACAAAGGCTCCTCTCATCATCGACTTCAATAAGAAGTCTGACGAAGTTTCACACAACAATGGTTTGTTTATAAACCGCAACATCAACCGCTATAAGGTTGAGGCAGTTGACATCGAAGGTATCGAGCTCGAGAAGGGTATCGATGGTACACCTGAGATCGTACTCAACAAGGGCAAGGTTAACGAGGCTGGTGACAGCATCGAGATCCGTTGCTCACTAGATGATCCAAAGTTTACTCGTGACGTTACAGCTGAGAACGTTGCCAAGGCTCTCGCTAAGGACAGTTCTTACAACCTCCGCTCTTTCTTCTCTTCTGGCAAGAAGCTGGCAGAGATGCTTAATCAGGAGAACGTCAAGGAGCTTACTCGTATCAACAACTTGATCGAGGACCTCAAGAAGATGGCTGGCTCAATTGAGTCTACTATCGAGAAGAATACTGCATACGCAGAGTCTTACTACCATCAGCTTGATGGTAAGGAGACAACCCTACGTGTTCACATCAATAACAACGAGGATTAATAGCTATGGAGAAACAGGCGCTTACAAAACGTAGCGCATTGTTAATCAATATCATGTTTTCTGATCCAGCGGTTATGGAATGTCTTATTGACAAGTCAGAAAACAACCTCTGGTCAAAGATTACGGTCGACGCCGAAACTTGCGATATCGTCTTAGGAAAGACGAGGTTTGGGTGGTGGAACCGCTTGATCGGAGCTGAGAAACGTATAGCTATTGAAACATTTGCGTTAAAGATGATATCTGTACTGAAATCACGAGCTGGTAAGAATCAGGATGGCGCTGTGATAGCCAAAGGATTGGCTGACGACATCATTGAGTCTCTTGATCGTGAAGGACGTACAAACGATATTATCGATCGTTTATTCCTCGTAGGTTATTTAGGAGTTAAGACAGCTTGGTCTTGTACCTCATTGTCGGCAGAAGGATCTGCCAGGGGTACTCGTGGACCAGTTGACGTAAATCTCCACGTGAATAACAAACGTTACACATTTGCATTACCTGGTTCAGGTGATAAGATTCTTCAATTAGAAATTGGTCCTACTGGAGTTCATTGGATGGGAGAGTAACAATCAGGCGATTGTTTACCATCTAGAACAACAGGGCAGAAAACTGAGGCGAAAAGGCTTTCGCTTCAAGAAGTATGTTTTTTGATCGAAAATTCTATTATACACTATATAGGGTGGAAGAGTAGCAGAAAATGCTACCCTTCTGCCTCCAACACAGGTATGATTACGGTTTTGAGTAACGCATAGGTTTGAGTCCTATCATACTTACTAGGCAGACGATGAACTCAATTATTTCTAACTAAACAATATACACATGAATAAGAAATCAATTAAGTTTACATCAAAGGATATTATTACACTTCGCGATAACATTTGTAAGGATAAGACAAAGTATTGGAAAATCATCAAGTCAGAGAACGTAATGTCTAATAAGGAGAAGAAGGCTGGTCTTGGCTCAGGCTGCGACCTTAAGGTACTTCATAACCAGATCCTCCAGATGTCAGACAAGCTCATCAAGACTAAGCTTATGCTCAATGCCATCAACAATGGTATTACTAAGTTTGATTTCGATGAGGCTAAGAAGACCCATTACTATCGTATCTATAAGGCTTGTGAGCTCAAGGAGCAGCTTGCTCATTGGGAGGAGATTCTCAAGAAGCACACTCTGAACCCAGCTCTTAAGGCTAAAGCAGGTGCTAAGGGTCTTGGTAAGACAGAGATTTTCTCTTCTGCAAAGATTGCTTCTATTAAGAAGAACCTCCAGCTTGAGATTAACAAGATCGATGCAGAGATCGCTAAGTTCAACGATAACACAACGCTTGAGATCACAGATGACGATTTTAAGCTTGACGCAACAGTATAAATAACACAAAGATTATAATGCTTTGGGCGCCCTTAAAGGGAGTTGGATCGAGACCGACTATAATCACAACTTTTTCTAAACATAATCAATATGAAACCTTTAAAGAAAGTATACGAAGATTTGAACGCATTTTATGCGTCACTAGATATTTTAAAGAAGTGGATGAACTCTAAGAAGGGTCGTGAGTTTGCTAAACGTCTTGGACGTGAGCCTCTTGATCAACTGATTAAGCGATTCCAAGCACCGGACATCAAAAAGCATGACTATATACAGAAGTTAAACTCATACAAGTATGCTGTTAAGGTTAACAATCTACAACGACGTACTATTATAGTCAAAGATTATGATAAGAAGGTGAAAGAGATGAAGAAGGAAGGCTTGTTAAAGCTTCCTAAGAGTCTCACAAAAGAAGATCGTATGAAGATGGAGACATTTATCGTACGCGATGCTGATGGAAAGGCAAAGCAGAAGATGGATCGTAAAGGACGCGTGTTCTGGAACAAATTCACAAACGAGCCTATCCTAGCTCGTAAGCGTAGGTCTAACGAGATGGGATTGGCTAAGAAATGTCACATGTACGAACTTCACAAAATGGAAAAATGGGATCGAAAGAACCCTGTTCCAGACGGAAAAGGTCTGTCTTATGACCTATTTCCAAAAGAGCTTCTAGCGGCTTATAAAACTAAGCGTGGACTAGAGGTAGAGCGAGTACGAAATATGCTGTCAGAGCGCTTCTGTGGTGCCAAAAACAAGGTATATAAGTACCGCTTATTCTCAGTGCGACGATTCCCAAATACGAATCTTCCTGGAGGATTTGGAGTATGGGAAAAAGAAGAGGTAGAGCCGGAATATGGCGGATATGATTTTACACGATATAACCACGAACCATTGCCTTATAAGCTGATGGTTTCAAAGTTAATGTATCGTATAATGCATTTCCCAAAACTGTATGACGGTGAATCTCTGATTGGTCTAAAACTATATGATGAGTATGGAAACGTCAAAGGATCTTTGATGCATTTAGACTCATTGAATCCATACTATCGAAAGCTTGGGGAAGAACAAGAACGTAAAGTGTTGGAAAACGCACGAAGGTTTACAGCACTTGGAGTTGCCGCATAAACATTAACAACCTATTAACTCGAACTATAAGTCAATGTTAATTCACAATAAACCCGTCGTAGTATACGACATAGAGGTATTTCCGAACGTATTTCATTGTTGCTGTAGAAATACAGAGACAAGTGAACTACATTTGTTCGAATATTCAGTAAGAAAGAATCAAATACAGGACTTAGTTAAGTTCTTTCTAAGGAAAGATCTCGTATTTGCTGGTTATAATAATCATCATTACGACGATGTTGTGGTAAACTACATCATTGACTATTGTTCGAAGTTTGATACTATCTTATACCAGAAAGGAACTGATTCCTTATTCAACTTATCACAAGCAATTGTACAAGCTGAAGAAGGAAATATAGAACCTTTCAAAAAGTGGAAATACGCACACTTCTTCGAATCCATAGATATACTTACTATGATGTTTTCATCAAAGTTAAGAGTGGGACTGAAGGAAATGCAGTTAACAATGCATTATCCTAATGTTCTTGAGTATCATGGGGATTTCGATAAGTTTCTTCCAAAAGAGGAGATTGACGAAATGATAGAGTATAACATAAACGATGTTAACTCTACTACTCAATTGCTAAACAGCCTCAAAAAGGATGTAGAGCTAAGAGCATGGATCGAAGAAGAGTATGGAATTAACGCCTATTCTATGGATAGCGTGAAATTCGGTGAGACATTGCTTGCAAAAAAGGTGTGCGAGCAGATGAACATCTCTTACAATGAATTGAAGGAGATGCGCTCACCTATGGATTATATTCCACTCAAAGATGTGATTCTTCCGTTCATATCTTATAAAAACCGAACGCTACAAAATGTTCTTGAGGAGATGAAAGAGCAAGTGGTCTACTCAAAAGAACGAAAAGGCTACGAGAAGAAGTTTGTTCTCTCGAATACACGATTCTCAGTGGGAGTTGGTGGCATCCATTCACTTAATGATCCTGAGATATTCGTTCCTAAAGATGATGAATACGTTGGACACCTTGACGTAGCATCAATGTATCCATCATTTATCGTGCGCTATGGGTGGTTTCCTAGGCACTTAGGTAAAGCAGGTATCGATGTATACACTGCGCTCTATAATGAGCGAATTACGGCTAAACATAGTGGACAGAAGCTTAAGAACTTAGCTCTTAAATTGGTTCTTAATTCTGTTACAGGGAAAATGCAACAAGAGACTAGTTGGATGTACGATCCATTTAGTGTGTTCAAGATTAGAATCAACGGACAGTTGGTTCTGCTCATGCTTGTAGATATTCTTCTACAGTATGGCTGTAAGATTGTACAGGTGAACACTGACGGTGTTATGTACGTCGCAAAAAAGGAAATTGAAAGCCATTTGCAAGAATCGGTGGCTGAACTTGAGCGACTTACACAGCTCTCTTTCGAAGGCAATCACTATGAAGCGTTTTATCAGTACGCTGTCAACGACTATTTCGGGGTCGAAGACGGATACTCTCAATCTGGAGATCCAAATCTGATAGAAAGGAAGGGAATGTTTATAACTGAAACAAAGTTAGGTAAAGGACTTACACCTGTCATTATACCTGAAGCAGTTATTAAATATTTCGTCGAAGGTGTCCCATTGGAGAAGACTATAAAAGAATGCACAGACATAAAGAAATTCATGATGGGACAACGTGTAGACAAGAAATTCACTGTAGAATATGGTGATGAAAAAGTACAACGTATCAACAGATTTTATGCGTCCACTAACGGACGTAACCTATATAAGGTGAAGAAGACAAAAGTGTCAGAGCACGATGAAGTATGGTGTAAATGTAGATTCAAAGACGGTTCCATTATAGACTGTCCAGAAAGTGATTTCAGTGAAAACGGACCAAAATGGTACGATTCTGATTATAAAATCATATCTACATATACAAAACATATAGAAACGTATACTGATATACAACACTATAATCTTCTTACTAAATCTGGAGTTACTTTGTTAAACACATACGATGATGCGGACATTAAATGCAGACACATCAACTACGGTTATTATCTTAGCGAAGCTAGGAAGATAGTCGAAAAACTAAAGTGCAGACAGCTTGATCTGTTTGCATAGTCCAAATTCACTCGTTAACCGTTGAGTATAAGAGTATGACAATAAATTTGGAAACAAAGTTACTGGATTTACCAGTAAAAATCAATCTGAATCAGTTAGTGTTCCTAAGTATGGTATTGGATAGAAATCAAAAAAGAAATCAAGACGTCCGCAAGATTGTCAGCCTAATTAGCGACGACGAAATATCATACTTATTGCAACAGGGACTTATCACCTCGATCGAGAGAGGTGGATCTATAGTCTATGAACCTACCGAAATGACAGCTAAAATTGTAACGCCCGAAAGGGACTATTTCGATTTGTTCTATGATCTATACCCAGTTTATGTTTTTCGACCAGATGGCTCGAAAAGTTATCTGAGAGCAAACATAAATAAATGTAGACACCTGTATAACACATATGTTGGTAAAAACTTTGCTTTTGCAGAGCATATCAACGATTGCCTGAAGCACGAAATCGAAAGAAAGACTGCAACAGGCAAGATGAGTTATATGAAGACTATGTGGAGATGGTTAGTAGACCATCAGTGGGAAGAAACTGAAGCGGAATTGGCTGATGTTGTAACTAAGACACAAGATGCATATGGAACAGAACTCCTATAAAAGACCTTGGCGACCAATGTCTGCTGTAACGAAAGAAGCAGTAGACTATATAAAGTCAAGAAAAGAACACAAGATAAGTTCACTAAAAACAAGATGGAAAAAGCTTAATCGGGTGTGTATGGGAGGTATTGAACCTAATATAGTTATGACTATCACAGGCATTTCTGGATCGGGCAAGAGTTCATTCGTGAACGAATTGTCGACTGATTTGATTGACCTCAATCCTGGAAAGGATATAGTAGTACTTAATTTCTCTTTGGAGATGGTTGGATTTAGGCAGGTCGGAAGGACGCTTTCTAATAAGCTCAGGAAAACGACTTCTGAGTTGTATAGTTCTAATCAGGACCTCGACGATGAAACTTTCGGAAAGATTGTCGATGTTTCCAACCAGCTCATGACTTATCCTATCTACTTTGTAGATGATCCGTTAAGTCCTGACGATGTACTACGAACAGCTATGGCTTTCTATAACGAGGAAGTAAAAGGTAAAGGGAAATACTTTGTCATAACTTATGACCATGCTCTACTCACGAAACGAGTGGGATCAACGTTGGAAACTCTTAGTGAGCTCCAAGAAGTATTTATTAAGCTTAAGAAGCTACCCTTAACATCTGTTGTCCAATTAGCACAGATGAACCGAAACATAGAAGATCCTCAAAGGATAAATAATCCACTCGCACACTATCCGATGCGTAGTGACATTAGTTCATCTGACTCAATATTCCAAGCAAGTGACTATGTTCTAGTCATTCATCGACCAGAGACACTGGGTATCCAGGAGTACGGTCCTAATCGTCTGCCAACACAGAATAAAGTATACATGCATATTCTGAAAAATAGGGATGCAGGAAAGCCCTGTATTCTTGAGTTCGAAAACGACCTTGCTTATAATAATCTGATCGAGCCAGATGTTGAGTCCAAAAATTAGGCTGAAAATTATGAAAACATACAATATCGATATCACTATTAACAAGAGTAAGAAGAATAATAATCCCAGTAATTTCGGTAGCGCTTCTGCGTATATTGACAATCTTATACTTACTAATCTAAAGAAGACTGCTCCTTATCTTTTCGGTAAGAGTGAGCCATCTTCTAAGACTATCATCATTGATGACGCTTTTGGTTATACTAACAATGGTAAGCTTAAGAGCGGTAAGACATACACCTTTACTAAGGGTGAGAATAAGAAGACTATCGATATCTTTATTCCTAGTAAGAAGGCAGTTAAGCCTGACTACATCACTTTCTCTAAGGCTCTTGCACATCTTCTTGGCAAGAACAGTGGTGATACGTATGACTTCCTGCTCGATGATGGAACTCCAGTAAAGATGTTTGCTGATGAGATCCAGATCGGCTATGAGCTTCTCCCTCTTAATGAGGCAACTAAGTATATCTACAATGCACTGTCTGACAGTCGCAAGAAGGATATCATTGACATTTACATTAATATCTAATAAACCTTATGAGTTTGATATTACCTACAACTAAAGTTCCAGCAACTTCGACTAATCCAAAGTTCTTAATCATATATGGTCGTCCTAAGGCTGGTAAGACTTCTTGTCTTGCACAGTTGGACAACAATCTTATTATAGACCTCGAGGGCGGTTCTACATTTATAGACGCAATGGCTATACAATGTAGGTCGGTTGAGGATCTTGGAGAAGCTGCTAAAGCCATTAGAGCTAAGAATGCAGAAGTAGGACATGCATTCTATAGACGCATAACTATAGACAATGCTACGCGTTTGGAAGAGATTTGTCTCTCGTATGCACTTCGATTATATCAGGCTACCCCTATGGGCAAAAGCTATAAGGGTAACGATGTAAGAACATTGCCTAACGGAGGTGGATACTTCTATATCCGTCAAGCAGTGCGAAATGTTATCGATATGTTCAAAGGCTTGTGTGATGAGTTCATTCTCGTCGGACACGTCAAGGACACTCAGGTAAACAATAATGGTGAAGAGTTGTCAGAAATGTCACTTGACCTTGTTGGTAAACTGAGTTCTATAATATGTGGTGAAGCTGATGCTGTTGGCTTACTGTACAGGAAAGGCAACGAAACACACATTAGTTTCAAAGGTGGTGACGGTACTCCAAAAGAAGCTCGTGCTCCACACTTAAGAGGACAAGACATCGTTGTTGCGACAGGTAACGAAGATGGTACTCTTACTACATATTGGGATAAAGTATACAAGAACGCGTAAGTTCAGATGTTTAACACAGTAACTAAATAAAATATGTTCAATACAACTACAGCAACAGCAACTATCAACCCTAGTGAGTTCACATCAGACTATATGTCTGCAGGTATCAACGACAATGTATACCTCAAGGAGGTTAACGTAAAGAAGTCTCCAACAGGCAAGGATTTCCTTGAGATTGTCTTTGAGAATGAAAACGGACAGACTGCAAGCTTGTCCGAATGGAAGAACGAGAAGGGACTATATACGAAGACTGATGACGATCTGCAGAAAGCAGACAATGCACAGTTCGGACGCATGATGCAGATTATCAACTGCTTCTACGAGACGATTGAGGACACAACACTGAACTCATTCGCCGATATGATAAATTGGGTAAGCTCTAAGCTGTCCCCAATGATTGCGATAAAGAAGGCATTGCGCCTAAAGGTTGTATACGACAAGAAGGGTTACACAACGATCTCCCGTAACGGAATCTTTGTAGAGCCAATGACTGTCGAAGAGACTCAGATTAAGAAGTTTGCACGAGACCTCTTTGAGCGTCCTGTACAGGCTGATAACGAGGCTAACGCCGATCCTCTTGCTGGTAACAGTACTCAGGGTTCTGAGTCTACATCATCTAACCCATTCGCAAACGAAGGGTCTAAAGATGAGTTGCCATTTTAATATGGCTGGTGGAGCGGCTCTTCAGTGAGCCCCAACTGTGCACGTAACTAGATACGTATCGACGCCTAGTAAAGCCTCTGCACATGGCGATTTACAGTAGGGTATTAAGGTGAGTCCGAATCTCACATCGCTTCCAAAGCTGGAGAATAATCTTCAGTAAAACGTTAAACAATGGGAACAGACGCATGAAAAATTGTTATCTGAAACCTTCTATGCGAGTTCACAAATGTGAACCTTGTGTAGACATGTGTTGTGTGAGTGGTCCAGGACCACATCATCCACATCACCCACCAGGACCTCCAGGCCCGCCGCCACCGCCTCCAGGTCCACCAGGTCCATTTCGTCCATTTAGCGATGAAGGTGAATCTGAGTAAAAAACAAAAAAATCTCCTTAAGTTTACTGTCGCGGCGGCAGCAACAATAGGAGCATTGTATTGTGTGGCACAAGAACCGATGAAAGTTTGGCATTGGATAGGCTTAGGCTTATGCGCTGTTATATTCTTCGGATGGTATATGTGGCATGTATGCAATGACAAGTAAGAGGTGCACAAGGGCGCTATGCTGCCGGATTGAATCTGGCTGCACCTCCTAATCGGCAAGAAAGTAAGTAGCGAAAAAGATGGAACGGAGTTAAGTTTCCGAAAGTACATCCGTGAAAAAGGCGTTGGGGTATTGCACCCTTCTGGTTCGACTCCGGACTTGCCGACAACTAAACTTTCAGATATGTATAGTACAAGAAACGCTACGTTTGGGATACTATCAGATATTCTATCACAGTTAGATGACTATGATATATTTGCTTACTATATGGGCAACTTTAAGGTAGGCAAATTGTATAATAGTCCTCTGCGACACGATGACAAAATACCAAGCTTTGCTGTGTTCAAAGGGCGTCAGGGTAACTTGATGTTCAAAGATCACGGCTCAGGTTTGGCTGGTAATGCATTGACTTTTGTCAAAGCTTATAATAACATCCATACAGATGCTGAGCTAGAGAAGGAATTGCTCAAGATTATACGTCACACCGCACCCGTAAGCACAAGGGACGTAAAACGAGAATATAAGTCTAACGCTTCTGCCGATATCGGTATAGTAAGACAAGATTTTACACAGATAGACAAAAACTATTGGCAACAGTTTGGTATATCTATTCCTACTCTTAATAAGTTTAATGTATTCAGTATCAAATACTTTCTTTGTAATCGAATAGTCTCTGGTATATACAAAGAAACAAATCCTATGTATGCTTATAAAGTGAACGATAAGTTTAAGATTTATCGTCCTCTTAATAGTAAGTATACTAAATGGCGTACTAACTTGACAACTAGTGATGTTCAAGGATTTGCCCAACTGCCTTCTGGCAAAAGGAAGTTACTCATCATAACTAAATCGTTGAAAGACGTTATGGTTTTATATGAGATGGGTATTGATGCTGTATCACCTTCAAGCGAAACAACTTTCATTCCTGATGAGATGTTGGATGAGCTAAAGAAAAAGTATGACAACATACTGATTCTATATGATCGTGATAAAACAGGCATGATGAAAGCCAGAGAGTACAGTAAAAAGTACAATCTACGTGCCTTCTTCGTGAATAAGAAATTCGCTGCGAAAGATATATCTGATGCCGTTAAAGTTAACGGATTTGATACAATAAAACAGTGGTTAACTAAAGAATTAAAAGAATATGTGTGAAGCAAGTATGACTCTGGCTGGACTTTTGACACTCTCTGTAGGTCTTAATGTTTGGCTCACGTATAAATTATATAAAAAAGATAAATTTCTTAAGTATGTCGCAGACGAACTCGATCGTATCGCTGCAAAGGCTGAACTGTATATGTTGAGTCGTTATGGCATCTGCTAAGAAAGGTAAAGTAAGAAATGCGACCAAGGTCGATAAGTATGGTATCCATTTTAGGAGTAAACTCGAACTCTATACTTATGAAGCTTTTATGAACGCTGGTATTCCAGTACTCTATGAGCCAAAGCATTTCACTTTACTTGAAAAGTTCGAGTACAATGGAGAAAAGATACGTCCAATTACATATTTACCAGACTTCATGGGCAAATACAATGGTATGAGGTTTATAGTAGAGTGTAAAGGACTAATGGGAGATTCATTCCCGTTACGATACAAACTCTTCAAGCATTATCTGAAAAGACATCGATCTAATGCGAAATTGTACCTAGTACGAAATCATAAACAGGTCGATGAAATGATTGAAGACATTAAAATGCAAAAACAATCATGAAAGAATTTTTTCGCTCAGGAAGTAAAGTAGTAGCAAGACCTAATGGTCTTGATTATAGTCTCGAAGCAGGTAAAGTGTATACGCTAAGATATAATTGGGACGATGGTATGTATTTGGAAGTTTCAGATAACACGTTTATGTTGCCTGATAAGGTATTCAAAACTGCATCTGATGAAAAATTCATCTCCAAAGTTTTAAATTATCATAAGTCTTCTAACCGCAGCACTACAGGAGTTCTGCTGACCGGTCTGAAAGGCTCCGGTAAGACAGTAATGTCCAAGTTGATTGCACAGGCGTGCGATTTACCTATTATCGTAGTATCGAGCGATTGTCCAACTAAGTATTTGACTAGCTTTTTTAGTAAGTCACCCAATACAGAAGTATGTATCGTTTTTGATGAAATAGACAAGAATGAGAAGTACTGGGATACTGAAGACTTGTTAGGTTTTATGGATGGTATAACAAATACAGGTAAAAAGCTTTGTATTCTTACTTGTAACTCCGATTCAAGACTCAATGAGTACATCATGGACAGATGTTCAAGGATTAGATATGTTCGTAAATTTGATGCAATGAGTAAAGAAAACATTAAGTCTATTGTTGAGAAGTTTGTAACTGATGATGTGGACGAGTTGACTAATTTTATCCACGAGAGATTTAAGGTTGTAAGCTTCGATAACATTGTTTCGTTCCTCGAAGAGGTTAATACGAACGTAGAAGACACATATGAAGACATTGTGACAGATCTTAACATAACACTTAAGTGATATGATGGATTTATCTATTCCTTACTACGAAGATAATACACGAATCAGTAATAGTGCAATAGGGTGGTTCCTTAAAAACGGACCTCTCTATCTGCATAAAAAGCTGATAGGACAAATTCCTGATGAAAAGGGCCCACAGTTAGAGCGTGGAACCATGATTCATGAATTTATTCTGCAACCTGAGGAGTTTGAGAAGGACTATTTGGTTCTTCCAGACACCGTAAAACGACCAGCCTCTGACAAACAGGAAAGTTTCTGTAGATCTGTTATAAAATCTACCGAATTTGACCCCGATAAAGCGCTTCTGAGCGCCTATCGTGCTAACTATAGTATAGTTGGTAAGTCAGAGGCTAAAATGCTCTCAGAAGCCGCGGAAATGGCCGAAAACCTAAAGGATTATATAGGCTATCTTAAAGATGGCAGAACACTCATTACGCAACGTGAATCAACTAAATGTGCAGATGTTTACTTTAACATTAAGCGACATAAGTTTGCATCCACATTGTTGAATGATCCAGATCCTGACTGGGAAGAACATCATGAATTTCATATTAACTGGGAATGTCATGGTGTGCCATGTAAATCTTTGTTAGACTGTGTTAAGTTTAACTTCAAGAAAAAGATATGTCAAATAGTAGACTTAAAAACTACTGTAAAGTTATGGCATTTTGAAGAAAGTATCAAACAGTATGACTATTTAAGACAACTTAAGTTTTATCAGCTTGCTGTTATGTGGTATCTAATCAACGAACGTGGTGAAGATATTGACAAATGGAATTTCGAGTTCTATATTGTTGGTATTGACAGTACACAAACATCGGAGATACGAGTATTTCGTTTCGACAAATGTGTAGTTGATTGTAAGGCCGATACTATATTCAATGCTATAATAGACATTAAGTGGCATAAAGAGAACGATGAGTGGGAACATTCTCGTTCTTACTATGAGAGTGATGGTTGTGAGATTTTATACGACTTTAATTAATATTCAGAATTTTAAATCAGTAATATTTATGGAAACAAATAATGTTGAGTTAATTAACAGAGAGGTAATATTAGACGCTAACGCAGAGGCTCAGCTTTTGATGCCTACAGCTAAAGATGAAACACTTGACATCTTTGATGAAAAGACTGCAGAAGAGCAAACTAACAAATGGCTTAAAGTGATTAACTCCAAGAAGCATGGACTCAAGAGTACAGTATCTGATTCCAGCAATCGTGAGCAATAAAAATATAGTATATAACGCAGTGGATGCAGAGATAATCTCTCATCCATTTGCGTCCTATATACTGTTAAAGTATGACATGAATAAGAAGTTTTCATTTCTTAGACATGAAATACTAAAAGAAAAAAACTTTTTTAATTTTTCAATTAAGGACGGCTTGATTGTGGCTAAATTTAAAATACCACAAGAAGAGTATTTGAACTCCAAGCTGCCTATTTTATTCGGAGAAAAAGCGTTCACTAAAAGCGGACTGCTGAACGCTATGAAGTTTTGGTGTAAAAAAAAGGTAGACTACGCAAGTAGCCTACCTTTATTTTTTTTACTTCGAAAATTCTTTATAAAGTTTATAATTAAGAGATTTTTTCTCTTCTTTTTTGTCAATCATGTACAACTGGTTTTCAGCATATGTACGTTTTGCACGAGAATCTACATATTGTTCATAGATATTCTTTCCTGGAGTCATCTTCATAAAGTCTCTGAAAGATCTAGAATGTCCTTTGTAAGTTCCTCGTTTAATTTGACTATCGTAATCCTTGTCATAAAGGGGCAATCCACATAGGTTCAGTAACCACATCATGCTATCTTCAACCAGAGATTCGTTAGCCATGTTGAAGAATGTGCTGATTCTGTCGACCATAGACAAAGCAGCAGATGGTGATTTGAAGTTCTAGAAAATATCATTGAATCTATATGGAGTATAAGATTCCCATTGGAATCCACGCATCCAATATGCGAGCATGTTTGCTATCTTATTCTTCTTGTGATCATCTGCATAAAAACAAATCATACTAGCTGCAGTGTTTACTAACAAGTGGAAAAGTGCAAGTTCATAGCCAATTTGTTTGAACGCATACCTGTTCATTTGACTTTCAAGGTTTGCTTCACGAGTAGAGAAATCATTAAACGTCTTGTTTATTACGTCTTTCATTGAAGTTTCTCCACCTTTCTTTTGTTTATTTGCAGACATGTAATACATCAAACCGCCAGAGATAACCATACCGAGAGGTCCGGCAGACAGTGCTGCAGCCATGCCAACACCAGATGCTGTTGCAGCGTATCTATTACTCATTAGCAGTGCAGAAACAAATTTCATCAGTCTTCTAAACTGACCGTTCTTCATCTGCTGAGTGTCGTAATCATAAACGCTGTGTCCAAATCTCTCTTGTACCATCAATGGAAGATATTGTCTGTGAATAAGTATAGCAGAACCGATAATACCTCTTGTTATCATAGCCTTCTGTTCTTCTGTAGCCATACCGTCGGCATGTTCAGAATACTTCTATGCTCTGTTGATAACAATGTGTTTTATGTCTTCAAACGCCTGTTTGTATTTTTCGTCACATACTAACTTGTGGTCTTTAGAACTGATTACATCGTATAAACATACTCCGTTCTCCCATTCATTAAGCTTTTGTTTAACATAACTCTTTCTGTTATTACCACCTTTATACTGATTCATAAGTATGTCATCCTTTGTAACAAACTTACCGTCAACATATCTGTAAGACATAAATACAGAAGTAGTTATCTAAGCCTTCATGATGTAATCACAAGTAGACATCATTCCGAAAATCCAGTTTCTATTCAGAGCTTCTGCTATTCTACTTCTCTGCGTGTTCTAATATTTCTTAGAAAGCTGATTAGACACATTACACATCTCCATCATGAGCATCTGTTTGTCATCTGTGAGAGAATCGTTAATCAGCCTAGCACCAAATAGATTCTTACCAATATGATATATAGTTGCAAATCCAGCTTTATTGGCAATGCTTACGTCATACTTTTGACCAGTAAGAGCGTTGATTACATGAGTCCATCCTGTAGTAAGTGCACCTACTATAGCTACTTTTGGATTAAGACCAAGGTTGGTAGCTGTAGTCCACATTGAAAATGTACTTGCGAACTTAGTCCAGTTGACGCCACCATGCTGTTGCTGTATTTTTTTGACGTCATATAGGTTAGCATCAAGCCAGTCTCTAGCCATTTGATATGTGTTAGACTCTCCTTGTCTGCCACCAATAAGAGACTCGATCTTTTTAACAGCGTTGTTTTGTCCAAACTCTGCGTTCTTTAACTCTTCAACAATGAGCTCACACTGATCGGCGATTTTTGATTTCTCGTGATACTGTTGAGACATGTTGTAGTAGCCTATTACAATACCGGACAAATCAGAAGACAATCTACTAGGGTCTTTTAGTTTTTTGGTATAGAACTATGGTAATGATCTATAAGCAGAACCATCTGGCATACTTGAAACATAAGTGTCCTTGAACGGATCATATTTATAATCGATACTGCCACCAGCTTCGTCTGTTTCAGACAAATCTTGGCGAATGCCATATGTATCTTGGTCCTCTTCACTTTCTTTACCAAACTTCTCTTTTAGGTATCTCCAGATAACCGCAAATTTGCCGTCATTTTTAAACCAAGGACGCTTTCTTGTCTGTTGCCACAACGAACCGATTACTTGTGGAAGTAGGAAGTTATCAACAACAGGTCTGTTGGTCTGTAAAGCGTTAGATTCTTCTATAGTCTTCTTGATTATGTTGTAATAGTCAGCTATTGCAGTACCTTGCTTGGTTACATACTCATACTTTTTACTATTGTCGTACTTTCCGCTATCTTTGTTTTCCAAAACAATACCCAGCTCTTTAGCAAGAAAACCATTAGTATCTTGGTTCTCTATATTCATCTTAGGAACGTATACAGTATTTTCGGTCTCGTCATATTTGTCGTTTTTGTATAAGATGTTGTTAGTCTTATCAATCCAGCCATCACCAGGCTTAGGTTCCATGTATGTAAGCTTGTCTCTAGCTTGCATTCGTTGATACCATTTGTATGGTCTAAAACTGTCATACATCTATAACTAGAAGTTAAAATGACTAGTTCCGTAAGAAGCTATTACCATGCTGTACAACTCTGGCATTTCTGCAAATTTAGACAACAATTCGCTCTTGATCTTTCTAAACTGTTGAGTATCAACAAATTCGAGATACTTGTTAAATATAGCACCGTATTGTTCAGACAACTGTTTTAAGTTTGGATTTTCTTTGATAGCCTTCTTTCTGATTTCGTTTTGTCGTTTTAAAAGTTTCTTTATTTCGTTTTTGAGAGTTTCTGATATAGCGTCACTGTTTATTTCTCCATTTTGTTTATAGAACGGAGACAGCATGTCATTGATCTGCTTCTTGATAGATTCGTACTCTTCTCCATAGTAAGGCTTTCTACCTTGCATCTCTTCTTCTATTTGTGCAAAGATGATAGCTTGGTCTTCGTCATTTTTCTTGAACTCCCATCTTGTGTTTCTATCTTCCCACTTTTGGAATGTTTTTTCATCGAAATTTGACTCTTCGCCTTTCATCCACTTTTCGTATTCGGCAACTCCACCACACTTTTCTATGATCTGGTTTCTAGCTTTAGCCCAACCAGCTTCATTCTTCTTAAGAGTCTGACCTTTATATAGTTTTTCATATAAAGTATTTAACTCTTTAGCTATATTATACTCAGGAGTACCTACTTCCTTTTTCTTACCGTTGAGGTCATAAAAGCTTCTAAGAAGACGTTTCTGTTCAAACAAAGATTGAAGTCTTTCCCATTCCTCTTCAGAAAGATTTTCGTAGTTTGGCTCTTTTGTAACAGGATCTACAACTTTATTTGTAATAGTGTATATAAGGTTGTTAATATCCCTCATTGCCATTCTAGTTTCGTGTGAGATTTCAGACCACGCGTCATAGTACTCTTTAGTATATTCTCTATCGCAATGTAAAGACAACCATTCGTTCTTACCTTTTTGCCATGCGACACGAGCTTCTTTATGGTCTGGAGCAATCCTATTATCATCAGCAAGGGCTATGTTATACTTCTTTGCAATTGTTTGATTTAACTTAACAAGGAAGTCATCGTAATCTTTATAGAACCTACCATAGTTTCTCTTTCTTATAAGATAACCAGTTCTTCTTCCTTTTTCGTCAGTCTCGTACAATTTAGCTATCTCTCGTTTGCTCTTAAGTTTCTTCTGAGCCTCTAAGATTTCTACAGCCTTATCGATAGTTTTATCGTTAGCAATGTCTTTAGCCTTCTTTACTACATGAGATATGAGTCTGATTGATTCATCTTTTACTGCATCTGCAGCTCCGAATAAATGCTCCATAGCCATCATGTCAACAGGTCTTTGACCGCCTTTTACAAACATCTCGTCAATATAAGAATGAATTGTTGGAGACTGAACTGCATCACCTATTTCTGACAATGCGTCGACAACAGATATTCTTCTGTATCGCTCCATCCATATTCTACAATCCTCGCATGTTTGTTTGATGTTGTCTACGCTAGACGCAATATCCTTAAGCTTTTCTTCTGTCATCTCAGGAGTTCCTTCTGGACGAAGCTTGTTGTATTCAGATATAAGGTCACTTGCACTGGCTGCATTCTTGAAGACTTTTCCAAAATCTTCAAATATTTGCTCGTATAATGCGAAATCTGAGTGTAATGCAAATCGTATGTCTTTAGCAGTCATACTATTTATATTACTTATTTCTCTCTGTCTTCCGTGTATATAAGAACCGGCAGTAACGAGAATGTTTTGTATCGCTACAAGCTTAGCAACGTTGGCACTATTGAGTAGTTCGATAGCAGTCTTAGTTGATTGCAATTCTTGTGACTTAACATTCGCCTCAAGAGTAGAGTTCTTAACGCTGAGAAGTCTTGTTGCCAACTTCTTAGTAATCTCCTCAAAAGATACAAGGTTTTTAGCTTGTTCGTGCTGTGCATTTATGTCATTGTTTGCAATTTCTACACGAAGTGCTCTTGCTATAAGATCGTCTCTTTCAGCATTCGCTGCTTCCTCGTCTATTTGTGCGTATATTGTCTTTAACGTTTTCTTACTAAGATTACCTTTTATAATAGGAGTTTGATTGTGAACGTATTCTCTTAATACGTTTTCATAATTTTGTAACACCTCTGTAGAAGATTCTTTAAAAAACTTCTATTCCAAAAGCATGTTAGTAAAAGCGTTGACAAGTTTTTTAATAGCGTTTTTGACTCTATTAAAAATTTTTTCATCGAATTTTTTAGCCTCTTCGTAGAATGCATTACGAACATTCTCGTCAGACATGAATATTGCAGCAAACTCTTTCTAATTTGACAGCGCATAGAAACCTTGGTCGAAATTAGCTCTACTATAAGTATGTCTGTCAAATATCTTGTTAAGGGTAGCAAATGCTTTTTCGCTAACTTTGGCAAGCTCTTTCTGAGCCTGTGTCTTGGGATTGTTAATAGCATCTACTGTTATAGCGTGTATTATTTCATGAAGTATTGTTTGAGCAGCATACCATGTTGATACATTTGCCAACGCGTTTTTGTTAATAACAATATAACTACCTCCGTTGTTTTCTGTAACTGTAACGGCTAGTATGTCAAGCTCTGTTTCTCCGTACATGACAGGAACATCGTGCTTGCTAAGTATTTTCGCAAGATCGGTATTTGTACCAAACAAGTCATTGTTTAACATACTGTTAACAATATCCATAGAAGATACTGTCTGACCACTTTCTAATGCAGAAGACAGATCATCACCAAATACATCGTTTGGATTTACTTTTTGTAAAGAAGAAAACTGTATGTGCGGTGTTTTTTGCGCATTTATTTTATTGTCTTCTTTGCTAAAAGATCCTTCGTTTGTTACAGATTTTACCTAGTTTGCATCATGTATTACAAATATAGTCTGATTTTCTTTTTTGTTATCATCGAAACCAGTAAATACAATACCTCCAGTTTTGCTATTGCGCTCAGCAGATTTGTTGACCACCTCTCTGTAGCTTGTTCCGGCTTTATGCAAATCTTCCTTTGTTCCGTTGTGAGAATCAAGTTCTCTTATGTTCAAATAACAGCTCAGCTTTGATTTTCTACTAGTTAAAAAATTATCTTCAGAACCAGGAATAACATTGTCTAATGTAAAAAATATAGCATTTTTTGTACCTCCCGTCTGTGAAAAATAATTATCAAACTCGGTAGAAAACTCTTCTAAATTTTCATTGTTTGTATAATGTCTTACAATTAAAGGCTCGCCGTTGTTATCAACAACCTTACTTGAGTTTTTTCTGTCTTCAATCCAGTCACCAAACCAATTGATAAAATTGTTAGAGTATACATTGGATTTTAAAATCATTGCACTCTTGCGATCACCAGCAATTTCAAGTAGATCTTCAAACAACTTAGAATCTTTTCCTTCTGGGGTCTTGTCCAAGGCATAACCGTTATTTTTGTCCCACAACGTATACGCAACTTCCATCGCAACGAGATCCTGTCCAGATCTCTGATTTCTCAGATCTCTGGACTTAAACTCGTCTTCTGTCATAGGTTTGCCTCCAAAAGCTTCGATTATTTCATTAAATTCATCGAATACTTGTTTGTTTTTATAATATGGACACATAACTTAATTAACATTTATCACTTTGCTTTTTACCTTCCTCAATAGCTTGTTGAGCCTGAGTAACTATGTTTGAATTAGGATTATATGCACTTCCGAATAAAGAAGCAGGTTTTGTAGGTTTCTATTCCTATTTTGTTTCAGGTTTAACCTCAGCTTTTTGCTCTTCCTGTGCTTTTACAGCTTGTGCATCCTGCTCCAAATTAGCATTTGGATTAAACATAGAACCAAACATACCTTTCGCAGCAGGTTTATCTTCAGTAGCCTGTTTCTGAATGTTTTCAACAGCCTGTTTTTCAACCTTTTCCTTAGCTTCGTTAAGCATGTTTTCGCTAGGGGTCATCTGACTAACAGCCTATTGTAATACATTTTTAGCATTGCGAATAGCATCGATAATTTGTGAGTAAGACATTTGAACATTGTTCATCTTATCAATAAACGCTTGTCTATATTCATCATCTTGGTTATCCAAATCATCGTTTCCGTATCTTAGTATGTCATACAATTCATCTGAAACACCTGTTCTGAAATCATCTTTCATTGCATATACTGTTGCATTCTTGTATATAAGGTAATTTTGTACAAGTTTTGCGGCTTTTATTACAGCTAATGTCATATACTCGTCTTCATAAGTAGTAGTATTCAACTAATTAATCTTAGTTCCACTCATAAGAAGAGTATAAACGATATTCAGAACATAATCATCGACTTTTTGTTGCCTTATAACTGACTCTGCTTTCTGTTGCATCAATTGTCTATAGTCTTCTATAACACGCTCTTTATCTTGCGGATTACCTTTTATTTCAGCTATAAACTTTTCAGTTTCAGTCTATACATAATCGTCTATCTCTTTTTTAGTAACGCTTACTTTTTCAGACTCACCTGTAATGTATAGAGAAATACCAGAAGAATATACTTGACTTAGTTGAGCCGCTACTGAAGCAGGTGCTTTACTTAAGTCTTTCTCAGGCAAAAGTTTTCTAGCTGCAACTCTAGCAACTTCATCTGCAATGTTTTCAACATCTCCGTATTTTACAGAAACAGTCTTGTCTGCAGCGGTTTGAGATTTAGAACGAACCTTTGCGCTATCCATTTCGATTACTACATCAGAAACTTTTACCGCTTTCTCAATTACGTCTTCGTTTTTATTAAGACCATTAAGTCTAACGATTCCGTCATACGCTGTATTCTGGCTCTTAGTTTCATAATACATACTTTCATTGAGAGATCCGTTCTCGTTAGCAAGTCTGTATGAACTGTAAGAAGAATTAAGATCTTGTTCAAACATATTAAGTTCTGTAAGATCTTCAATTTTAATCTTATCCTGTTCGTCAGTCTTCTTCTCGTTTAACTGCTTAACACTATTCTGTATAACACCTCTTATTTGTTGCAATAACACAGAAGGGGCCCAATTCTCTGGTAACCTGTTCTACTTAAAGATTGAAGGTGTAGTATAGTCGGCATACATCTCAAACTGCTTAATATGACCTTGATGAATACCAGCCTTAGGTATTGCCATATAAACACTATATTTAGTTTTGTCGCCGACAGGAATAGTTGCTACTTTTTTGTACAAAACAGTAACGTTGCCCTTTCTTATCTTAAAGTATTTAGGACTAATTCTACTACCAGTTCTAGCATAAGAAGAAAGTATTGCTCCTGGGAACATGTACTTAGAGTCATCAATATTCATCTTTGCAATGTGAACTTCTCCGCCAGTAGGTGATAATATATTCTGAGTCCTTCTACTCTCAAAGAATCTAGGAACAATTTCATCGTCATACCAATAGTTTCTTACCATCGTTGCAAGATACTGCTGAGCACGACTCAACTCTCCACCTTTAAGAATGTCGTCTTTGATGTTTTCGCCACGATTGCTTGCGTTAATACCTTGTTTCAGTGACAAGTCGTATTGTTTTCTAAACTCGTAAGGTACTATGTCAAGGAACGCATCTCTTGTGTTCTGATCATAAGTAGAATAATATCCATACAATACAAGATCTCTAGCAAGCTCTCTTACTTTTTCCTCTGGATGTGTAAGAAGTTCGTACATAGCAGACATAAGAATTGACTTCTTGTCCTAATCCATGTTCATCTGAGATGTAAGGAGTGTTATTCTGCCTATAGGGTCATATTGGTTACCAGGCATAGGAATGAAGTACTTAAGAACCTCGTTTATAATTTCACCTTCATCATTTATAAGACCTTCTGAATATTTAGAGTTCTTATTTTTTATCATGTTGGTAAAATTAAACAACCTTTCTATTATATTTAGATTGCCGTGTTTAGGATCTCCGTTAAACAGTTCTCTTATCTTATTGATAAGTTTTTGTTTATCTCCACCACACGTGAAATCTATCATACCCTCATTTTCCTTTTGCTTCAAACCGCCATTTCTCTTAAACACGTCGTAACCAAACTACATAAGAGCATTGAAACGCATTGTGTTGTCGAGTCCGTTTCCGATAGCAGTTACGGTATCTTCTTTCTTTATAGACTTGTAACCAATGACACTTGTGTTTGTCTTCTTTGTCTTAGCGTCTTTTGTTGTAACGACTTCTTCTCCGAACATCACTCTACAAGTTGCATCAAACAGATTTGCATACTCATTAGTTGCAGTAAACGTCCAGTCCTTAAGAATTTCTCTTGTTATTTTTGTAGCATAATAAAGCTTATCGCCAAGATATAATTCTTTAAAGTACTTTGTCAATGCCTGTTCATCTGGCAGCCACTAGGTGTCTTTGGTAGTCTTATCTTCCATGATCCAACCATTTGACGTTTTGATGAACACGTTCAGTGAGTTTTTGAAATTCAATTGTGTGGTGATGTCGTTACCAAACTTCTTAGTATCAATCTGTGAAAGGTGAACAAGATCTGCAAGCTTTTGAGCGTAGTCGTCTATATATGTATAAGCATACATTGCATACAATTGGAACAATGCACTCTTGTATCTCTGCATAAACGTTGCTTTAGGACTCCAACCCTCTATAGATGCTATAGCTAAGTCTTTATCGAACACGTTTATCTTCTTGAGATCAGGTTTTTCAACCTTATTTTCGTCCTTCTTACTAAAGAAGTTTTTAGTAATAATAAAGAACTCCTTATCTGCTTCAGTAAGCTCGTGCTAAACTTCAGGTTTTTCATACATCTTGACAAGCTGATCAAGACACTCTGCAACAAGCTTCTTTTTAATCTGTTTTGCATTAATGTCACTTATACCGCCTTCTGGGGTTTTTCCTTCTATGTTACTACCATATATACTCTTAGAGAGAGCTACTTGTGTAGCGTACTTTTTAAGTATAGGCTGAGCGAGGAACGTAAATGTAGACAAACCTTTACCGGCTCTTATCAAGAAATTGGCGTGGTTATATGTTTCCTTGTTTACGTTGATTGCAAAAACATAAGGGTCTTTAGCAACGTCCACGTGGGCGTTAACCATAGCTGAAAGCCAACCTGCGATACTAAGTCCGTCTTCTCCTTGAATTTCATCCAATCTGCCAAAACTATATGGATTTCCGTTCTTAGAATAATCAAGTGTGAGGTGTGTAAACTGTGTAAGAGCAAGGTGTGTAATATTCAATGCAAATGGACCAATACCGTCTTTACCAGTACTAAACTCCTGTTTCTTAATAGCTTGGAATGATGGCGTCAAATCGAAGAATCCGTGAATATAAGATACCGGCTGATCTTGAACGTATTTAAGCAATTCGTCTTTGATCTTATTGGTGAATACATCGATTGATGCACGAGCCATACCGTAGTTTTTCTTATCTGTAATTATGTCTATGTAATTTTGGATAAGTCTGTTCTGTATATATGCAGGAGACTAGCGCTGCAAGAATCTTCTAAGTTCTTTCCCAGACATATTGTTTATATCAGTTTCACTCTTTGGTATATTAAAACCAAGGTGCTTTCTGACATAATTTTCAACATACTCGTCATACTGTTCTTTGGTAAGGGTCATCATATATTCCTCGTTAGACGCAAGTGCTTCAGCCTCACCAGTTTTCCAAGTAGGCAGCTTTCCATCTATATAAGATGTTGTAGCAAGGAACAGTTTATCAACGTCGAAGTCAGAACCAGTCTGCGCTGTAAACTCTCTAGGTACGATGATTACGTCGCCAGATTGTTCTGGTAATACGTCGGCAACAGTAAAGCCAAACATTGATGACATACCCTGTGTAGGAATACGATAACCAACACCAAACGGCTTAGGATTAGCTTTTGTTCCGTCAGTCTTAACTCCCTTTATGATATCGTTGTCAATCAACCATTGCTTCATCTTGTTAGGAGTTGTCTGATATTCTGCAGGAACAACTGGTTTAAAGAAATTCATTGACAGTATAACCTCCATAGAACCATTCTCTGTATTCCATTTAAGTTCCTCGCCACCATTGTATTCTTTATAATCATTACCCTCAAAACGGTTACCTTTATAGTCAACACCAGTACCCTGTGTCTGTACAGAAGCATTTCCAAAGCCTGCAAAACCAAATGAAGATTGCTGAATTGCAGTTCCACCATTTGTATTGATGTTTACAACTTCTCTATTTACAGCAGAAGATACGGTCTGTTCAAACAGTTTTCTAGACATAAGAGATGCTATAACACCGCCGTTTGCTATAATCTCTTCAGCAGATGTTCCTATTCCGTTATTCTAAATAACTCTCTGTATCCACTTCTTTATAGCACCGTTGTTTGGAATGCGACCTCGTCTTGTAGTAGTATAATACTCGTCATATATTGATCTAGCACCAAGATATGTAAGAGCGTTAATACAGCTCATAATGTCGTTCTTGATAACAGCTCCTGTGCGCACATTCCTGTCTTCCTTTCCTTCGCAGTATGTAGCTTTATCGATGATGTTAGAGAAGGCAATCTTGAACATCTGAGTACCGATTGCTCGTTCAGTAGCTTCGTGTGCTTTAGTATTCAACTGCATTCTCAAGAATTTCAAATCCTAAACCATCACCGGCTGAGTGTTTTTTGACGTACTACGACTTACTGTACCGTCTTTATAATTTATTCGCCAATTACTGTCTTTAAATATGGCTTCGTTCACAGAAGAAAGTTGACTAGGTATAGACTCTTTGTAAGAGTTTATAGCTTCTTTTATCTGCGAGTCGGTGTATTCAGACGCTTTCTTTGTAGCAGCATCTTCTGAAAGTCCTTTCTTTTTAAAGAATTTGACAAGAGCTTTTCTGGTCTCAGAAATGTTCTTTCCGTATGCATGAGATTGTATATAACAAAATTCACCAAACTTGTCTTTTTCTATAGGAGATGTAGCATCGTCAATTGCTCCTACTTTCACAGCTGATTTAAAAGAAATCATGTCAAGCTCGTTCTGAGGCTTGTTCATTCTGTCGTACACCTTTCTTGCCAACTCCGAAGTGCTGTTGAACTTGAATACTGGGAATATAGCCATTTTGTTATATGCGGCTAGATTTATATTTTGAGCACCACGTACAGCAGGATCGTTTTGGAAATAAGACATTTTGAGAGGATATACTTGGAATTTTCTCACGATGGCACTTTTTTCAGGATCGTCCATCCAACTAGCGTCGTTCTCAAGAATGTTATAAGCTTTTTCATCAGAATAGCCGTATTCATCTTCTTCAAATGTCCATTCGCCAAGACCGATACGTATCTTTCTATACATAGAAGGTCTTACCATAACCTGTGCGTCGGCAACTGTTATGTCAGTATAAGGGTCGATCTGCGATTCTACAATATCCTCAATGTCGTCTTTGACTTTCTTTGGAAGTAATTTGAAAACTCTTTCAAACTCTGCATCCTTAGAGTACAACAAGCTTATTACGTTTTCTTTAGTAAGAGTCTTGTTCTTGCTTTTAGCATCGTCAATCTTGCTCTTAGCGTATTTTTCAAACTCAGGTATATTACCGCTTCTGATTTTATCAACAGTAGTTTGTACTAAGAAATTATGCCTAAGTTCATCTATAAATACAGACATTGCGTTCAAGTCTTCAAGATGTAAGTTGGTGTATTTAGTGCAGTTCAGATACGATGGTCTCTCTGATTCCAAATCTAACTGTATCTCGTTTTCATTGTAGAACAAAGATACCTCGTCACCTGGAGACAATTGTCCACCAAAACGCTTGATTTTGTCTGAGAATTTATCGTAGATATTGTCTACCTGTGTTTCGTACACAATAGTAGTTCCATCTCCAAACGTATGTTCTTGACTGATTGTGACAGTAGAATTATCGCCTCTTATACCTTTCCATTTATACTAAGCAGGGTCTCCTGAATAAATTTTCTCATATTCCACCATAGATGTTATAGTATTAACAACATGGTTTGCGATTAATGAGTATAACGCATTCTGTTCGATCCATCCGTTTCCTGCATAAATGTCACCTGAAGGAGAAATACCTTGTCTTTCAAAATCGTCGGCATAATTCTATAAGAACTGCTTTGGGATTGCATATGGAGTATAGCCACCGAACTCTTTCTTGACACAAGTTAATGCTGGGTTTCTAGAAAGAGTATCGAGTTCAGAATCAACAAGACTTATGATGCTCCTGTTAATAAGATTTCTCAAAGTTGCTCTGTCACCTCCAGTGTATTTACTTCCGAGATATTGATCACGAAGGTTGTTAAGATAAGCTCTTATAAGCTCGAATCCATCTAAATTATTAGGATCTTCTCCGATTACGCCAGTTCCAAGACTTTCAATAGGATCTCCTTCTACGAAATTAGGATTCTTAACTTTTCCATTCTCGATATCTTTCTGCAAATTGAACAAATACTGCATATACTGATTCATATTATATGTAGTACCATTCAGGTCTTGTGTCAAGAATGTGTCAAAGAAGTATCTAAACTTACCGCCATTGCCGTTGAACTGTAGTCGTCCATTCTTTACAGAACCGTGGAAGTTTTCAACATGTTCACTTGAATCTTTGACAAGTTTAGCTATGTTCTCCTTGCTATAATAAGATATTAATGACCTAAGTTCGTCTTCAAAGTATCCTACAAATCTGTTAAGTGTCGTATCAGAAAACCTCTTAAGCTCTCCGTGTTCTTTGACGTACATTTCTAAAGCCAGATCGTTTACTTTCTTGATGAATTCAGGATTTTCAGACTGTTCTTTTGTCCAATCGTATATGTAATTATTCTTTTTAACAAGACTTAGATCGTCAATTTCCTTATAGTTATTTATGTAAGTCTCGCTCTAATAGAACAAATCATTCTTTGCAGCATCAACGTATTTCTTAGGTACAGAAGTTACAACAGAATCATGAGATAGTGTTAAACCTTTACATCCGAAAGAATAATATGTCTTTTTATCAGCCATTGTAGGACACAACAATTGTCCTATTTTGTCTACAGGTTGACCTTTTGAATTTTTCTTCCAATCAGATTTTGTCCAGTGATCGCTTTCAAGAATACACATCTTAATGAGGTAGTCTTCGAGAGTAGTAATTCCGAAATAGTCAGCACCTTTATTGTTGTCTGTATCTTTCAAACCTACTAGAGCAAATAATTTAAGTTTGCTGTCGTTATCAGTATTTTGATCAAACTAAACAGCCTGTCTTAATATTATAGAGTTTCTACAATAATCTGATTTTCTCAAATGTGCAGCATAAGATTGTTCGCTCGCTTTGGCTCTAGGATCGTTAGACTTACCCTCTTCGTTGTTTAACCACCTTACTATATCTGATATAAAATTATTCTGGCTAACTGGATATAACATATCGCCGTTTGGTCCAGGCAGAGAGAACTCCTGTGATGATGGATATGTGGCATTCCAAGCTAACGCAAGTCTTGCTATGTCTGTATTCAAACCATATCTGTTATATACATCTTCTATAGGTTTGCCCTCTTCTTCACCTGTATCAAGTGTTTCCTTGCCAATACTCTTCACAATAAGGTTGATTGTCTGAATTATATTACCACCCTTCTTAGAACCTGTAGTTCTAAATATAGTTTGGTATATATTGGACAAATTGTCAGCAGATTGAGAATCTTCTTTTGTAAATGAGTTTACAAACGTATTTACAGAATATTCGTCAGCATCGATACCCATTGCATTAAGAAGTTTTACAAACTCTTGATTGATTCGATCTATATGTTGCATCTTTTCTGTATCGCTAAGTACAACGCCTTTCTTAGGCTTCAGTGCAGCTACGTGATACATAAGAGAATCGTTAGCAATACTACTTGTATCTAAACTATACTGACCATTCTTATCAGATTTGACAGTATAACCAAGTATACTAACGAGTTCTTTTGCAAATTCATCGTTTACAACCTGTACACCATTGCTGTTCTTAACAATACCTCTAAGGATAGCATTTCTAGACCATCTTCTAGGTATGTTTCTAGCTATATGCAGCCTGTTGTCGTTAAACAAATCAAACTATCTTTCTCTGTCAGCAGCTTTAGCGTATGCATTGTTTTGATTTCCGTTGCCGTACATTATATTAGCCATAAGATCGGCTTCGTTCATCTTAGCCATCTATTTAGGATCTGAAAGCTAGATGTATTGTACATTAGCCATAGATCTGTTCATTGTGGCTTGCAGACACTGTTTAAGCTGTATATTGAAAGAATCCTTATCTACTACCTGCTTTAATTTCTCAAGCATGGACATGAACATAGGATTAGCTCTTCCGAACTTTTCGCACATTCCTAAAGTAGAGTTTGGAAGATAATGCCCCTCTTTGTCAGTCTTGTCAAAAGAATCAGTGTTATGCAACATTTGTGATGAAGCTACCCACACTTCGCTGAAGGAGTACATCTTTGGATTTCCAAACGGATCGAGATCTGGTTCGTATTCTGTCTTATATTTTGTAACACCGTTCTCTTTATATTCAACTCTTACAGGTTTGAGTACAGGTATTCTGGACATAAACATTTTCGCTTTAAGAGCTACATTGTCCTTTCCAGATATACTCAAATCAAACTTGTCATACTGATTGTCAGAAGCACCCTCTTCGAACTGATGCGCCTCGTCATCGTCTTCGACGTTATTGTTTTTAAAAGATTTAACCTTAACATTGATTCCGTATTTTGCAAATTGCTACAACAATATCTTTTGTAAAGCAAGAGGGTTGTTGTATACAGACATTATTGAATCGTAAAGAGAAGGATCGGATTGCTGTTCTGCAAATTGTTTTACCAAATTCAACGTCTCCTTGAATCCTTTTCCAGAAACACTTCTTAATGTTTCTACAGAATCAATATCATAAAAATCTATGATATAGTTTACAATAGCGTATGCGATGTCGTAAAAGTCGTGGTAACTAGGCATGTCTAACTGTTCAGTTGTGTGTTTATCCAGATTAGGTATATAACCTTCCATCAAAGCTCCTTTAGGATACTTTCTCGCAAACTCTTTGACAGACTTATCGTTCAGCTTTTGTCCAGCATATCTTCCGTTGCGTATCTGCTTGTATACATATCTATAAGCAGACTTATTGTTAGCAACGCCTATGAGAGTCTTTATGTCATCCCACAATCTGTTTATTATACTAGAAGGAGTATAAGAGGTTCTCATTTCCATATAGGCTCTGAAATCCTCAGCCATAGCTTCTTCTATCTCTTTATACGTCTTGCCTTTTAGTTCAGGATGAAGATCTTCATACTCTTTGTAAAGTATAGCTCGTTCATTTGCGTCATGCATGAGCAAGTTCACATAGTGCCAAGCTTCATGATAATGAACGCCTTTTCCTGCCTTAGAACTAAGTCTGATGTCAGCAGACAAATCATTTAACGCATTCAAGCTGAGATTTACAAGACCGTATACCTCTTCACCAGAAGAAGCGCTCTTGAATATGGCATTTTCTACAATCACATTAGCTCCAGTGAGTCCTAACGTTTTTCTAAGCCACTTTCTAGCTTTTCTTTCATTAAACTCGCCATTGCCTCTTGTCTTTGAAAATACTCCGGTAACACCTGCTTTTATAGTTTTTACGTTCAGGTTACCAGTACTTTGTACCAATACTTGACAGTGATCATCAAATACGTATACTACAGGATAGCCTTTGCCTCTAGCGAGAACTTGTTTTACAGCATTGCTAGGTTCACCGTCTATCTCTAGGGACTCGTAGTTTACAGTCTTTATGCCGTGTTTTTCTGCGTATTTCTCTACCTTATCTTTGATAGCTTTGATAATATCAGTAGAAACCTGACCTGCTTCTGAAATATCTACAGCGAGAACTTCTTTTACATTACTAGTTGCAGGTCTTTTTCTATAAAAATCGAGAACCTTTTGTTTTTCGTTTTCTGCAACCAAGTTGAAGTCTTTAGAAACACCCTTAAGATTTTCAACCTTCTTCTGTGTATCTTCTGCCAAACTATTACCTACTGCTTCTACTACAGAAACTGTTTCAGAATCTTTGGCAACATTTGCAGCTTGTTTCATTTCGCCGAGCTTTTGACTACTTTCAGACTGAGTAACTCCATTTGCGAATACAAACGGATCTTTGAATATGTCTTTTGCAGTATCTGTAACAATTCGTCCGGTCTTTATCATCCATGCCAACATACTAAGATTACTCTTAAGGTCCATGTTCTCGTTAAAGAAGTCATCTCTGTTGAATGTAAGTTGAGGACAGTCGAATATTGATACAGAATCTACGTCATTCTCTTTGAAGTAGTTGTAAAGTGCGTCTATGAAAGGTTTGAATTGTTCAGAGCCAAAGTTTGAAGTCATGTGGGACTCTTCCGTATTCCAGTGCATTTGTGTAGCTATTGCAGCAACTACTGCTCTTCTGTTTTCAGTAGCTTGTTCAGAATAGCCAAACAAATCTTCTTCACTAAACTCTCTTACTTCGTATTCATCGTTGCTTCCACTAGGCATTGCTATTGCAAATGTAAATTGCCTAGAGCCCTCCTTCTGATACCAAGCAATTTGTTTCTGAGCAAACGGAGCAAGTAGTTTTTTAGACTTCCTGTTCTTTGAGCGCAGAAGTGTCATCTCACCATGATTTATGAAAATACCAGACAGTATAGATGCAAGTCGTATATTATTCATCTACGTTCCAAAGAACTTGTCATTAGCTGGAGTTTTTCCACATATCAAGTATAACAGTACTTCTGCGGCACTAGGCTTGTATTTTGCATCGGTTCTCTAGCATGTAGAAGGATCAATAGAAAGACGCACGTTTGACTTTCTTCCAGGATATTCTGGTCTTATGTGTGAAGATTCTTTTCGTGTTTTACCATCTTCTTCAAACTCTCTTTCCTGAACATCAAATCTGGACTCAGTAAGCATTATCGGAATCATTTTTTTATTTCCGTATCCATCACGTCCTGGAACCATCATGTACACCTTACCAGACAAACCCTTACCTTCAAATTCAATACCTGTGTCGCCAAGCTCTCTTATCTTAAACTGACCAGGAGCTGTCTTTGAAAAATAACCAAGACCTATACCGAATACAAGTTCACCAGAATTTATTTTACGTGTAACTTCTTCAATAGATCCTTCAGCCACACTTCTGAAGACAGGCACACCAGCGTCATTCTTAACGTTGTTTATAACGCCATTACTTCTAGTAGCGAACTGTGGTTTTGCTGTCTGAGGATAAGCTTTATCAGTACTTGGGAATATGTACTGATCGCCGTTTTTGGTAAGCACGGTGTCTATAATTTTATTTCTAAGTTCCCTAAGCTTGTTGATCTGGTCATCAATCTGCTCGTCAGTCATTATGGATTTATAAGGCTGTTGGGCCCTTTTTCTAGCATCAGCTTTAATTCTCTTTACAGCTTGTTTCCAAGTGTCGAGATCTTTTTCGTAAGCTTTTTCGCTATGATAATCGCTTCTGGACGGAGCTGTTGTGTACCACGATGTAGCTTGCCTTTTCCACTCAATCTGCGCAGCTATTGATGCAGAAGTTTCAACGCCGTTTGTATCTACAACCGTGTTTGGTCTAGGTTTTCTAGATACTGCATAAACGTCTTGTGCAATCTCCTTTTCTATCTCGAACAATTTTTGATGCGCTTCTTCTGTGCTAAGATTCTCATACTTAGTACCAAGTTTGCTAAGCCATGCTCTAAGTTTTTGCTCATGGTTTTTAAAGTAAGTTTTTCCGTCGTTATCCTTACTCTCGATAACACCAAGCTGTCTTAATGTCACAGCATAAGAGTTCTTTCCATCGTCTATGATCATTGCGACAGTAAACGAATCTGCGTCATTAGGATTGTTTTGAGCAGCAAGTGATTGTGTTACAACGTAGTATTTTTTTGCATTCTCAAACCAGCCTTCTTGCAGAAGATTCTTTGCAAGTTGACTATTTGGAGCAAGAGGATGTTCAAGCTGTATGGTCTTACCATTTATAGCAAGATTTATTACGTCTTTTGCAGAAGGATCGTAGAAGAACGTCTGACTTACATAATCAGCAGCAGCTCTCTTGCTAGTACCGAGTTCCTTCTCTTTAGACTTAGAGTTGTCTACTCCAATTTCAGAATGAGGTATGATTGAATCATATTTGTCTGCAGCTAAGAGCAATGATAACTCCGCCTGTATTTCATTTGCAACGGTCTGATTAACAATCATTCCATCTACAGTAAGTTTGCCTTCATCATCAATGTCAAGTGAATCTGGATTTATTCCATTGTTCATAGATTCTTCAGCAAACTGTTCGTTAGCCTAACGTTCCTTATCTTCTTTTGCGGCATTCTGCATAAGCAATTCTGCCTCAGCTTCTGCGGCTTTTTCCTTTTCTAATCGTTCGTCTGTAACAACAGTGGCTTCATTCTCCTCTTCAGATTCGGGTGCTGTCTGTAATGCATCGTCTGGATCTTGGGTAAGCGTCGGTGTTTCCTCTGAACGAGTAGGGATTGGTTCTGGATTTTGCTGTTGCTCTACTTGAGGTTCTTGTTGTTGCTATTCTGTAGAAACCTAAGGCTGAACACTTTGCTCAGGATCACCAGCTTTTTGTTCTGGATTTACTACAGGTGCAGGAGCAGGATTGTTGACAGGTTGTTCTGACTTTCTTTCCTACTCGTCTTGCTTCTGTGAAACCTTCTCATTTTGTTCAGCATTGTGCTGTTCTACAGCCTGTTCCGATGGAGCTTGGCGTTCTCTTGCAAGTCGCTCGGCAGCTTCTCTAGCAGCTTCTGCGGCAAGATTAGCTCCTTCTATGTCTTTTCTAGATCTCTTAGATGCATCAGACTCTTCGTGTCTAACATCGTTGTCTATAGAAACTCCACCCCAAGTTTTTTTACCAGTATTTTGCTAAGGCTGTGGTTGATCTTGTTGCTGAGGCTGTTCAGGTTTTTCTCCAGTAATTTTTTCTGCAGCTACAGGATCTCCGTTTGTGGCATTGTCTACGTCTTGTGCATTTACAGGTCTCTCTTCTTCGTAAATTCTATGAGCAATTCTCTTATTTTTTTCGAAGTTTTTAAGATTATCTTTTATTATTGCCCAAGCAGCTTGTTCGTTTACCTTTTGTATATCGTGCAGATCAGTAGTCCTTCTTTCTTCCTCGAGCTTTTCCTTGTATTCCTTGTTGAGTTTTTTGAAGTTCTTTACGTATTCAGAAACAATAGAATTTCCTTCATCCTCACCAAACAATGCAAGTTCGAGAACGTCTGCATCAGGAGCTTTTACGCTTCTTCCATACATAGATGTACCAGTAAGATAAGCGTTTCTTACAGTAGCCTGTGCTTCATACGCTGCAGAGTTTAAGAAGTAGCTCATAAGGTTCGCTCTGTGTTCTTTGATATCGTTAAACTCTTCGATACCTTCAAACAATTCGTCGAGAGATTTGTATCCGGTTAAGTGTTTTGTTACATAATCCTCTTCTTCCTTCTTAATCTTGTCTACTATTGTAGACATAATCTTATTGATACCTTTAAGCTTTTTGGTGTTTATACCAAGACCTGTAATTTTTCTAAACTATGTTTGAAGTTGTTCTTGATCTTTGGTTACACCCAACACTTCTTCGGCTGCTTTTCTTTCAATATAGTCGTGATAAAGAGAAGCGAACTCTTCCAAGAAACTCCACTGATCCCTTACTCTGCCTTCACTTGTAGCCTGTTCGACAAGCTTTTTCTTACTCTCTTCATCGCCAAAAAGTTCTTTAGCAACATCGTTAAACTCTCTGTAAAACCCATTACCATCCTACTTATTACCCTGTCTACTCTCGATAGCCTTTTTGATAGTAGGATTATTTGCGAACTCTTCAAAATCGTTAAGAAGTCTGCTCGTATATCCTTCTTTTGCAGGACCATACAACTTTATAGCAAGCTCGTGCAAACCCTTAAGAGTGGCGTTATTTTGCAGTAAATCGCTTCTCTATTGTGCAAGGGCTGCCCTTTTTTCAGCGGACTGCTAAGTACCGTCGTTAGCGATAGAGGCAAGTTGGTCTTCTATGTCTCTGAGCTGATTGATTGAATCATTAAGAACTCTTCTGTGTGTAACGGCATTGACACGCTCTTCATTCATCATCTCCTCGTCCTTTGCTGTTTCAGCGAGATATCGAGCTCCTTGAATAGCAATGTCTCTATGTTCAGTTCCAAACTTCTTCCAACCAGATTTTTTTACTTGGTCGTTTATCCAATCACTGTTGTACATAATGTCCATAGAGTTCAACAACACCCTGTCGTCCTATATGAATTGTTTTGATACAAGATCGTTGTTGTCAATCAGTGATTCGTAATCATTTAATGCTTTGGCTAAAGTTTGTTTTGTTGCTTTACCTCTATGCATCGCATCGAAGAAAATGCCAAGTCTTTGCTGGTCTTGATCTCCACCAAGAGCATCTCCGACCATCTTCAGAGTAACCTTATCATCTTTCATCTCCTTTATAAGGTTCTTCATGGTAAGGTTATCATAATCAAGCATCTCTCCTGCAGCCTTGTCAGCCCTGAGTTGACGTATCAAACCTCTTACATTACTCTCGTTAGCACCAGTTAAGTTGGATACAACATTACCTCCAGCAGGAATACCCATACTAGCAAGTACACCAACAGCGAATGCCCTTCTTATGTCAGGACTTCCGTTGTCAGGACTTCCAAAGTTTACACCAAGTAAGTCTGACATTGCTTCTCCAGAAAGTACAACATCCTGGAATACTTCCGGAATGTTAAACATGCTATAAGGTTCTTTGTAGTTGTCGTACTCACCTCTACCGTACTTACGTTGCAAGATCTCCTGATTTGCCTCTTCAATACCTTCGGTGAGTCCTATACCAGCCATATTTCTAGCAGTCCTCTGTAGATATTCTCCAACGTGCTTCTTTCTTAAAGCAGTAGCTGCAGACTTTTCAAGAGCTTTTTTAGCAGCTCTCTCGATAATATTATCAAACACAGCTGTTGTTTCTGGTTTGAATTTATTTACAAGAGGGAGTGTTATGTCGTCCAGTACTTTTCCTACAGAGGCTACGCCAGCATTTGCAGGTCCAAAAGCTCTACCAGTAGCGTTCTGTAAACCTCTCATGCCTTGCATGGCTACGTCTTGAGCAGTTCTTGCTTCGAACTCTGCTGCATCCTTAGAAGCTAATAATCTGTAACCTCTTGAAGATACGAGTTTTTCAGCGCCTTTAGACAGACTGTTACCGACAGCTCTGAAGAAACTTCCACCAAAACTTGTAAATGGAAGTGACTCTAGGTAGTCAGAATAAGCAAGTGAATTGTTTGCGTTTATAAGCTTTGTTAAGCCTTTTCTAGCAGCATCAAGTTCATAGTTGAATTTGGTATTTTCGCTCTTTACGTTGTAAGCAATCGCCAAATTGAAAATATGCTCAGGAGTAAGACCAGATGTATCTATACCAAATTTTTTGAGCTGATCTGTTATGTCAGCCATTACGGCAGTGTACTGCTGACCGTCTTTCTGCAATTCGCTAATTACTCTTGACGCAAGCGCAGTAGATGCTTCACCACCAGTCTCCATTTGTCTAGACATTCTGGTAAACATTACAGAATTAGCAGCCTCAGTAGCAAGCAATGTACCTTGTGCAGCAGTGAGAAGTTTACTCTGTGGATTCAACCATACAGGAAGTCTCTTCATTACAAAGTTTGTAAAACCGCCACTAGCTGCAGTTCCTACCATGCCTACACCGAGTCCTAAAGAAGAACCTACTTCTGGAATCCAGTAGTCCGGTCTCCATACTTTCCAGTTATTCTCTTGCTGTTCCTTCTTATACTATTCGTCAATGTCTTCAGGATTGTATACCTTGTATTTACTCCCTTCTAGATCGGATTGATTAAGATCTCCAAATACATCTTCTCCAACAAACGGGAGAGACTTGGCAATGACAGAAGGATGAAGCACACCTTCGCGATAGAACTCAAGGTCTGCCTTTATCTTCATATCATACTGATTGAGAAGTCTCTTATAGTAGTCCTCGTTGCTTTTAAGAGTAGCGTCATCTTCTTTTGAGATGTTTCTACCTTTATACAATCTATCTATAAGAGGGTCTCCGTCATCAAGCCTAGATATAGCAGTATTCTTAGCGTTGCCTGTGATCAGATCATGCAGACCACCTATCCATCCTAAAGGAGCTCCTATCAGGTTACCCGCAGCGTCTATAAGATTACCGTTTCTTTTTATGCCCTGGTTCATGTTACCTAGGGCAATTCTTGTTTTATCAAAAGCAGATGCGTCGTCAGAAGAGAACATTTCATTTCTTACTGTCCAGAACTGTCTTCCTTCTGTCTTGAAGTAATTATCAAGATTTCTTATAGTATCGTCGAGTTCTACATATCTTTTACAAGCAGCTTCTAGTTGAGGATTTGCAAACGCGCTACCGTTAGCTACAGACTTTACATAAGAATCAAAGTTTGTTGTTATGTACGGATCTCCGCCAGTTTGTTTTAATATGGAAGTCTTTAATTGCTCGATTTCATTGCAAGCGTTTTTATAGTTTCTAATAGTCTCAATTTGTTGTAGCTCCTAATTAGATTCGTCTCTGTCATGCTCATTTGAGTTCAGTATAGACTCAGCAGCTTTCTGCGTAAGAAGTCTAGCTATATCAAGTTTCCTATTATTCAAACTGATTGCAACCTTAGCGGCATCAGCCGCCAAGGTTACAGCGTTTGATAAGAACCCATTTTCTTCCTGCTCTTGTAGTTCCTCGTCGTGTATGTCTTCTAGCTAATCCTAAAGCATCTACAAGCTAGGATCTGTACTCAATACATCGTTGTCAGTTCTAGTATGTCCACCGCCAGTTAATGTTTCATAACCAGCTCTGGAACTCAAGTTAACAGATGTTCTGTTTCTCTAAAACTAATCTAATCTATCGAGTGCTAATTTTCTATTTTTATCTATAGGTCCCATATTAATTATTTAATTATTTCCATCCATTAAACATGTTGCTGTTTGGATCAACAAATGCTTCTGCAGATACTTGTGAGTTAGTTACTTCAGCTCTACCCATTCCAGTTCCACCTATCATCTTATTGTAACTGTCATTTAACGCAGACAAAGATGTTCCATCTGCATTTAATGTAGCGCTGGCATCTATTACAGCGTAGTACAATGGAGAGCTCTTTGTTGTAACGCTCTGCTTCTTCTCGTCTCCATCTATTGCCGTTCTTGTAGTAACATCGTGCCCTTCTGGCGTTACAAATGTTATACCAAGATCCTGATAAATTTCCTCAGCTGTTGCATTCTTTGCGTTTTTACCAGTAGACAACATGTATCCTTTGCTTTGTGCTGTCTTGACAAATGACTTAACTTGAGAGATTGGAACTGATATTCTCATTCCAGATACTTCAAGAACATTTCCGCTAAGTCTACCTGCTCTCAATCCAGTAGTGTCGTACACATTACCATGAATGTGATTCTTCCTAAGGAAGTCTCCGAACTTGTATTCTACAGAATTAGATGGACCGTGTCCTGTAGCAGACTTAACCATCTTATCGTGTCCAGATACTTGCAATGCTCTTACAGGAGTATAACTAACCTTTCCTCCAAAGGAAACTCCGTAATAACCGTTCTTCTGTTTTTGATAAGTTCCGGTAATAGCACCAACAAGAGTCTGCGATTCTTCAGCACCAGATACATCAGCAAGATATGAGTTGTAGTACTGAGCGGCATTTTCTTTAGATTGTTTTCTGGTCAATGCGCCGGCACCTCTACTCCAGCCGTTAGTCATTCCGTACCATGTGAAATATTTATCAGACAACGTTCCGTCGCTATTTAAATACTTGTACTTATTTAAGAAATCAATCTTGCCTTGCCTATTGAGACTGTTAAACTTTCTCCATTCATCTGCGTATCCTTGGAACATCTTCTTCTCTTCTGGTGTGGTAGCTTTAGCTGCCCTTTGTTCCATATAACGAACAAATTGAGGAGCGTGTACTGTGCTGATCTTCTCAAATGTACGCTGATTAATCTTATCTGTCAATTGTGGCGTAGGTTGTTTCTCTTCCTTATCTTTAGCCATAGCTCTTTGGTGAGCTCTATCTTTAGCATTTTCTGCAGCTTTTGCAGCAAGATTAGCCTGTAACATTGCCCACTGGTCTGCTTCAAATTTTTCAGGAGTCTGAGCAAGAGCTTGTTTTGTAAGTAAGTCCTTAAACTGATCCTCTGTTAATCCGGACTTGGCAAGATGATACTTCATAGCAGGTATCCTCATAAGGTCTACGTAATTCCTATTGACAGCCTCTCGAGCCTGCTTTTCTGAAACGTTAAACACATTATATCCAGGACGCTTCTTGGAAGCTTCTTCATCAAATCTGTAAGATTTCTGAAGCATTTGAATAGTAGGAAGAAGTGCCTCTTCCATACCAACATATTTTGTAGGAGCCATTGTGTTAAACACTCCGTTTCCATTGTCACCAAGAGTTCTCCATCCGTCATAGCCTTCTCCAAAGAATTTAGAAAGTTCCTCAGAGTATGTACCATCTTGACGCATCTTGTTTACTGCGGCATTAAATGTCTTTGCGTTTTCAGCACTCTGCCTAAGTTTAGCCATATCTCCATAAGGTCTGGAGTTAATGAAGTTTCTAATCCAAGCTCTGCCTTCTACGGATCTTATTGCATTTGGATTCTTATCTAAAAATTCTTTAATTGGTCTGGATGTAATATTGTACCAGTCTTCATTATCGGCAGCTATCGGAGAACTAAAATTCGCGGCGTCTGTATTCGCTTGTCGCATATCCTAGAGACCCTGCTCGTAATCTTTTTGTAGAGCCCCTAAGTATGTTTTCATCATATCTTTGTCGTATATACTCATTACAGGTATATCGACAGGTTTTTCATATCCTAATACCATTATGCAAGTCCCTTTCTTATACCTTCCTCGTCAATTGCGAGCTGTCTGTTGTACAAATTATGCATAGCCAATGCATTTTTCATAGTATTGTAATCACGTATACCCTGTTGAGTAACATTGAACCAGTTCTTATCAGCCTGTTCCTGCATAGCATATTTAGATGCAACAGCTTGTCTATAAGCTTCTTGTTGATAAGCGTTATCTTGTTGCATTCTGCTAGCAGAGTCTTGACCATAGTTAAACAGTGATCCAGCATACTGTGAAAGATAGCCGTTATTAATCTTGTTAGACTCGTCATATATAGCGTTCTTAGCCTGTGCGAGGGCAAGATTATTAGAAGACAACAGTGCTGCTCTCTATCCTGAAGAAAGCGCACCTGCGTTTTTAATATTATACTGACCTGTCCTGTTAGCAGTAAGTAGATTGCTAAGCTTGTTGCCAGTATTATCTCTTAGGCTTCTGAGTACATTTAGCGCAGCGGGTGCTGTAAAGTTTGGTGCGAACGAATTTTGTGCATAAGGAGTAGCACCATTAGCTCTAGCACTTCTCGTAATCAAATAAGGAAGTGCTGACGTAACACCCCAACCTGGACCTACGCCCAAATCTGTTACACCAAATATACTATTAAATACTTCACCAGGACCAGTTGCATTTGTGTCTGCATCAGATGTTGTAGACGGCTTAGTAGTCTTGATGAACTAATTTGGTTGTTTTAGTTGTGGCACAGGAACAGCGTCGTATAAACCTGTCTTAGGTTTAAAGTATTCTGCAGCACTTTCTGGAGTGATTGGATTATAGTTCATCTTGAGTGGACTTTGCCACTTCCATGGTTCAGTAAGCTGTCCATATGTGAAAACTTTACCGTCATAATATCTAGGCGTCTTACCACAGCTATACATATTACCATTAAGAACTGCTGTTTGTCTGTTTACAATATCAGCAATAGCTTGTGCGTTATCCTGCTTCCTAAGCTCGATCTTCTACTGCATCTTGTCTAACTTATTTGCAATATAGTCGTGAGTAGCCTTGTTTCTTGTTTTATGCGAATCGTTTTGTTCTTGTTGTATAGCAATAGCTCTACTAGCATCTTTAAGCTATTCGTTCTCTTTGAACAAAGGTCTCGCGTTGTCAGCAAATGTACGACCGTTTATATCCATCTGATGACCAGGAATACCTACGTTCTAATCAAATGCTCCTCCGTTAGCGTAACCAGTAATACCAACAGGAACTACATCTGCTCGTCTGTCTTTTACATTCATATTTTTACTTCCGTTATATTGTGTTTCTCCTGTTGTCATGTCTATCTGTCCTTCATCCGGAGAAGCTAATCCTTCGATCTTACCATAAGTAGGTCCACTTGGTGTTTGTATCATACCATATCCACTACCTCCAAGTGGCTGTCCTGGAGTTTTACCGCCGTCAGCATTTTCGTAGAACTACCGTCTCTTTCCTTCTGAAGCCGCAGCACCCTCTGACTGTGTGTTAAATCCAAGCTGTGTTCCGAGTACATTGTTCTTAGACTCTTCAATCTTTCTTTTACGACTACTTCCTCCTATCAAACCACCGACAAGGCCGGTAAGACCTCCGGCAACACCTCCGATAGCTGTTCCCAAATAACTAAACAGAGAACCAAACGATGCACCTGCACTCATACCGTTAAGAGTAGAGCTCCAGATTCCTGCTTTGTTTTGTGCATCAGTGTAATCATCTACCTGTTTCTAATTAAATCCGTTGTATGTTTTATAACCAACTCCATACTTAGATTGCCAAGATTCGGAAGACATGTTCTGCATGTCAGTACCTTTTAGTCTATCACTAAAATCTACAAAGTCTTTAATCATAGAACCAGTACCGTATATAGAACCTATAATACCAGCAGCCTTACCAGCAGCGTTCATTCCTGCTTTTGTTCCATTAGCTGCAGCAGCAGATTCTGTAGTATAGTTTTTTGCTATATTCATAGCAACGTTTCCGAGATTCTATGCTCCAGACAAAACGGTAGGCATCCATTTGTTCTGTTGGGCTTGCACATCTCCGGACATATCGTATCCTGGAGTTGATGCAAACGAGCTAGTGTCAACAACACTAGTGTTAGTTTGATAACCTGGATTAGTTGGTTTAGTTCCGATATCAAACCTTTTTAATTTGTTATAATTTATACCTTTCATAATTAACTAAATGATTGTCTGAATTTAGTGATTACGTGTGATATAGAGTGTTCGTATCTAGGTTTGCTATCTTCTATATCAACTTTCATCCATTTACCTCTTATTCTATTTCCGTAATCTTCTGCATATCTAGGTATCGCATATCTAACGTTACCCTCTCTGTCTGTATATCCTTCAGGATTTTTATCCACAGTGTCCAGAATATTCGTAGTGAATGAGAATTGTTTACCGTCGAAATAGTCAGGTAGGTTATTGTAGTCACCACCTCTTTGCATTGTGACAATCTCCTGATTATCAAACACCTTTGTTATACTTGCCGATGGATTTACTACGAACTCCAATTTAGTAGGTTCGTTATATTGTATCAAATCGTCTTCTTTGTCAGACAAATAATTGTATTTGAGTATCTGGCGTTCATCTACATATATACCGTAAAGCACATTATTAAACATAATCATGTCTTCATACTGTCTATCGTATATTGATGTAGCAATGTTCATCTTTACATTAAACACCATCTGTTTTCCACCAAGACATTTACAAAGCAATTCGTTGTTCTACAAATCGTAATGTATTGTAGGAATGTCGTCTGTAATGTATTTATTTATACAACTCTGTACATTTGTCTGCTCTCCAATGTTAACAACCGCCTGTCCGTTTGACATAAGTATAGCCTTGTTAACAATGTCTATCCAGTAAATAGAACCTTCGGCGGAGATTGCAGAATAGTCTTGCGACCTCATTCCGTACCTTGTGTTAATGTAGTCAGTACGCTGAAGCACACCACCTTGACCAAGCTGTACAGTATTGCTATTATTGTCTGTGACAAGAGAACGTTCGTTTACTGACAGTTTACCAAACGCCTGTTTCTACCAGAAGTATATAGTCTCTTTGTTGGTAAGAAGGTTTGTAATATCTCCGTACCTAGTGTCAGCATCGATATAATCAAGTGGCTTGAACATCTGCCAGTTGTCGATCAACTCACCGTTAGTTTTCAGCTGTGAGTAATGTATTCTCTGCGGGAATGTCAACTGAGGATCTTCAAGAGACTGTACGTTGTATATGTCGTTACTAACGTTGTTGTCAGAGTAAATAAGATTATACTGGTGTTCAGGTCTAGCCTGACTTACAACACCTGTTATCTCACCTGGCTCAATCTGCACATTCTTTGATTGTGTATTCTTATAACACATTCCGTAATCAAAGTACGTATTGATTGAAGACTCCATCGGAACATAATAAACGATCTGACAAGAAGGAAGTGTGTCAAATGAATTAAAGTCATATGCTTTATACATTGACATTATCTCACAAGGAGTTATGTATGCATCTCCGTCAAACACGTTGTATGGTTTACCATCAACCTTCTTTATATTACCGAATCCGTAATATATGTCATATTGTCGCTCTTCTTCTGTAAGACCTGCGTATTGAGAAGGAACGTGTGTGATATTCACAAGGCAAGTTGCCATTGCGTCTCTAGAGCTTAAAATGGAATCGTTGTATTTTCCAAGGTTCGTCATGAAATCAACATCGTCGTTGTTTACTTTCATTACGAAACACTTAGGGCCTGGACCAATCCAGCCTTTAGCAGCATCGTGTCTTTCATCTCCCCTGTGTTTATAATCCATTATAGCACAGTTATAGCTGTCGTTTATTCCTTGCTGTTGGCTAGTGCTAGGAGAGATCTTAATATCATACATTCCGTTACAGATCCAGTTAACATACTCATAAGAGTATATTGAAGCTGAGAAACTCTTGTACTGTTTTACACCAGACACAACATCTTCACCGCTGATGTTTATATTACTAAAACCTTGCTCCCAAGTTGGGTTGGCAACATTTTGGACATCTTGAATCTGCTTATCTTCGTAATTTACAAATTCTTGGTCATAACATTTAAATACAAAAGACAGGTATTGTTTATCGTATTCCTCACTCCAGTTAGCATCTGCACCTTTGGTATAACCACGTACAAATGTTACATCTTGTAGGTCGCCTCCGTTAGGAACGTTGTTCATCTGTCTCATACACATACTAGAACCACTATCCTTGATCAAAGCGTCCATTTCTGAAACAGTAAGACCAGAAAGGAACATTACTGGATGTACTTTTGATATGTATGATTGTAGCTTAGATATAGAATCTTCTTGAGATATTTGTATCTCAGGAGAGAATATCTAAAACAACTCTCTGTTCTCAACATTGTCAGATATGAAATACGCATCGTTGCTGCCAGCCTCTAATGCTGTACTAACATATATATCTTCCTTACCCAACCTGTATACAGTGTGTACGTAATCGGATGTTAGGAATGGTGTAGGATAATATGGAGAATACTTGATAGACGTTGAAGACGTTGAATACATTCTTTGTCGATTAGGACGAGATGTAACACATTGCATCAGGTTCTTAGTATACGATGCAGTTTTTGCGCATCTTACGATTTGGTAAGAAGCAATGTCGGAATCTTGTTCAAACCTAACGTCGAATTGTATACCGATTGGTCTCGCATATACATTCTAAGTATTTGTATTCTTGTCAGAGTATCTTGATACAATTGCTTTTATTACAGGATTGATTTCAAATCCATCAATACTTACGTATTTAAAATCACTTGCTTCATTAAGAGTTATATCTATCCATGCTCCTTTAAGATTTACATCTTCGACATTTCCTACACGATTAGCCCTCATTTGTACTGTAATCTTGGAACTGTCAGTAACGATAGTGTCCTCATGATTAAAATTACGTCTTACAAATTGATTTATGTACGTACAAAAGTTTTTTATTTCAACTCCGTCAAGCGGTACATCTATAATACGTGTCATCCACTGAGAGCCACCGTCTACTGGTTCTTGTGTAGCAAAATGTATTGTTCCGTAACACAAAGAATTTTCATCAACCTTGACACTTATTCTGTCATTCTCACTTTGTACAGTAAACTGATGCGAACGATCTCCGTTTATTGTAACTAATTGTCCGTATCTATGATATTCGTATTCATACTCTTGACCAAGTATTGAAGATCCGCCACTACCAGCGTATTCGTTCTTTTTTAATCTCGTGTACACGTAGCGTTGTGGAGTCCAAGAATATTCATTCTGCTCGATAAAACTACTGGTACTAGACGAAGTTGTAGATGGAAATTCTTTCTCCGAAGGAGTCTTTATGTCTGCAATCCATTGTACATCGCTGCGTCTACCGTTCCTATCGTATAGTACGATACCATATCTATATACTTCATCGCGTTTAAGTGTTCTAAAGATACTAGAAGTAAAGATATCATCGTAACCAAGTTTGTTTGGAATACAGACATTGTGATCTTCAAATACCTCGTCGGTTGTGATACCAGCATCCTCCGTTACAGCTTCTCCTACTTGATTAACCTTCAACCAGTACACTTGTGAAGTACTGCCAAATTCAAAACTAGGAGGAGTGTCGTGCTTATCTTCATTTATACTATCGAGAGGAATCTCAGTAGTGATAAATCTCCAAGATACATTCTTACCGGTACCTCCAAAATAACCATCCTTATCTACCTTGCAAGGATTCTCAACATCATCAATAGTCATATCGACGTATTTGTTGAGAGTGTAATTCTCGGTGACGTTTTCCGGAGAGTCAAATTCCTAAGGCGTTTTATAAGTAGTGTCGTGATTTTCGTACAGGATTATCTTATCACCTTTGGCGTCATTGCCTACAGAATACTGATAAGCTCTGGCATCAAACTGTTTACTGTCAGCCCTATATCTTGTTTCATCAGTAATACCTGCAGCAAATAGATAATTCTGATTTTGTTCGATACAATTAGGTTTTATGTCTATTGTGTCAAGAGCAGCAAACTCTTGTATAGACAACTCTTGTATGGATTCCAAACCTCCATCATTAATCTTGATGGCGTCTGTACCGGAAATCTTTGAATCATATATCAAATCTACTTTAGCATCTGTGTTTGGTTTTGTGTAAAGCAGTCTGTATATCTGTATATAACCAAAAACATTCCTTGCATCTGTAGGATAATTAATCAGAAGTTGGAATCCTATTGTAGTCTGTGTATCTTCTGCGTTACCAATCTCCTTGGATCTGCTTGGGTCGATTACCTGAATCTTGTTCGTCAGAGGAGCCATCTTGCTACATACGCCATACTTATTATAGAATCTGTAAGTATATTGTACCTGACCTGTATGAAGCGTACCAGAAATCTTCTCGTTGATCCTAACTGGGTCTGCTGGAAAATATTTATTGTTTATCAAGTCGCCTTCTGAAAGAAGTAAATTGTGTTCTACATCTTCGAGAAGATTGATAGACATTATCTCGTGTTCACCATCTGCTATATATAATTTGACAACTTTGTCTAGCTCTTGGTTTATTACCGTTGAGAACTTGTCTTTGCTCGTAGTCTTGGTAGAATTAAATATCTTTTCAAACGTCAACTGATCGTCTTCGCAAAGTACCCTGTATATGTACCAATAAGATCGGTTGTCTTTAACTATTATTGCACCTACGTTTCCTAATGATGAAATTGCAAGTATTGAGTAGTACACTTGTGAATCAAATGTACCGTGACCAGATTGTCCTGATGGCACTGGAGTAACAATCCCTTCTTTGTTGTTGGAATCAATAGCGCCCTGTAAAAGAGCGTTGGCTGTAATCCTAATATTCTAACCGAACACATACTATTCATTTCCAACCATATCAAACGATGTGTCCGTATTCATTCCCTTGGAGAATGAATTAATATGTATGTTGTTCTAATTAGTAGCCATAGTAATAATCTGTATAATTTAATTGTTTCTCACCTTCACTCTTGAAGAATACTTCATCTGAGTTATAGTCTGGAACTAATTTATTCCACTCATCTTTGATGCTTCTCATCTCGCTTTCTGTTGGCATCATAGCCTCTGCATAAGCTTGGTTTCTATAGAAGTTCCATTGGTGCTGTAAATATGAATATATTTCAGATCCTGCTCTAGGAGCTTTAGGACTACCCAATGTTCCTTTTAAGAACTTAGGAAAACTTAACTTCATCATCACATACCAATATATAGCTTCCTGATAAGAAGCACTATCTGGAATAAGAGGATAACCTCTTTCGTCAGTAGCGATCGCACTATATGCAAGCTTAATGAATCCTTTCCTTCTATTTATCACAATCCATCCTGGTTTGATAAAGAAGACAGGATCTTCAAGTCTACCATCACCAAGTATCCTATCCACATACTTCATAGTGTTAATACCATACAATTGACAGTTTGATGTAATAGTATGCTGAGGTACTGGTGGATCTGGTTGTTTATCGGCATTGTCTAGAGGATATCCTTCTGGAATTGGATGCGGATGATGCTTCGGGAACTAATGCTGTTTAAAAGAACTGTCACTAGTTCTAACAGGAACCCATGGTCCTCGTTTATTTGGCGAATAAGCAACGGTTGATAGCCTGTGCAAATCTGATGGGATTGGAACTTGTCCTTCGCATATAGGTAATACAGGACAGCCGTCAACTCCAGACTCTCTCTAGATGTATTGCATAGGAGCTCCTATTTTTTCTATAGCTTCGAAGATCCATTCCTTTATGTCAGTAACACGAAACTTGTATTCTCCAAGCTACGCGTCGGCCATGATTTTCGCTATAACCGGCTCACATTTTGTATATTTGTATATCATCTATATTAATATAATCGTGATTATTGAATATGAGCTACGCTAATCGACGTTTGTTTTGACGTACTAATTGCAATTGATATCTGTATCTATCTGGAAATGTCTGTGGAGTCTTTGACCAGTACAGCCTGTACTTATATCCGTCAGAATGTTCGTTTAGATGATAAATAGTCTTGCCATATTCTGCAGACGATTTATAGTCTACAGACAACGATTTAGGCGTCATAGACTTGGGTTTATACTTAACTATCTAAACGTAACCGAGCCCAAAAGGCATTTTAAAACCTTCTGAGCTCTCCAACAAACAGTCTAACACACAGTTGTTAAATAAATCAAGAATCTATTTGAACTATTTGTAATCTACGTCATCCTTATAATCTTTCCTGTACTATTTGTACATGTCAATTATTGTAGCTGATTTTTTACTTCTCATTTGGAGTTACGGCTTGCGCCTGTGGTTTAATTCCGTCAAGTGTAGAATTGTTATCGTCATCGCTGATTCTGTTAAGCATGAATGCTAACTCACGGTTAAGTATGTTGTTCTTGATGTCTGGTAACATCCAGCCTGGAATATTTACCTCATCTTCATCTACCGCTTCATCATCGTTGAAAGAGAACAGACCTTCTATCCATATATATCTTAATTCGTTTTTATCAACGGTTCCTGATATGTAAATATAACCATCACCGTTCTCGTCGTTCTCGTACCAATAAGTCAAATCTCCACCTGTATATTTTCTAGAATAATGGAAGAATCTACGTTGTTCTCCCATCTCCTGTATAGGTTGACCAATTTGGTCATGAACACTGAAGAGATTGCGTGGGTCCTTATCAACCAACTGTGGAATCTTCTCCTTTGTTCTTTTACGAAAAAGTGGCGTTTCATCAAGAGACTGTTCGTCTTGAAGCTCTAAAGGTCCTCTTGCACACACGAGCTGGCTTAATGCAGTTTCATCTTCTGCACCCTACTCGTTTTCAGCATCTCTCTTAGCCTTGATCAACGCCTCTCTGTAAGCAAGAACCCACTACGCAATCTGCGCTCTTGATAAGTCTTCACTTTCGCTAATATTGTTGTTGCGTACTAATAGAAGTATATCATCTATTACAGTACGAAGCGAAAACATGTTCATATTATTTCTGTATTATTCTTATATCTGATTCTTTAAGTAGATCATTAGTATTAACTATAGTATACTTATATCTGTCTACTTTCTTAAAATCTAATGTAAATAATCTCTTTAAGAAATTCTTTTTATTCTTATACTCTCTTGTTTTATAAGTATAAAGGTACTGGGTGTTCTTCATATCTATAGTCATCTGTACTGAATCTCTAGATATACAGTAGTACACACTAGTGAGATCGTTATACTTTATACTATCCTCATATACATCATCTACTAGTATTTCTACTAGATCCCCCTATACCCCCTTATTACTACTAACGAGTAAAGATTGTGTTTGGGTTGCCGCAGTTTCTAAACCAGACGCTTTTATCTTATTTTCTTTTCTAACACTATCTAATTCTTGTATCAGTTTGTCTTTACTCTCTGATAATTTCGTCATATCCAGCTTTAAAACACAAAGGGCCTACTAGGAATCGTTTACGATATCCTAATAGGCCTCTATGTTATTCTGAGCCAATTCTAGGCTCTCTGACAGCTTTTTGTTGTTGTTGTGGACAATTGTTCCATAACCTACAGACAAAGCCAGCAGAAGGCCTAAAACGAGCTCTGCGGCAAGCCTTTTATGATTCTTTAGCTGTTTCACCAGCTTCAATATCAAGTTTGCCATCTTTATCTATTTTTAAATTCACACCTGTATACGCTTCTCCTTTCTATTTAAGGAACCCGCTTAATATACGCCAAGGTCCGTCCGGATTAAGCGTATTAAGATTCTCAAGTATAGACCACAATTCTGTTAAACAGATTAATACGGTAGCTCCACCGGATAAGAGTGTTATGCTGGCAGCACCACCTATTACGTGTTCTATCAAGTGTCCGAGTGTGATAATTGTAAACTCATCTCTAATTTTGCTAAGAGTACCCGTCCAACTCTTACTGCTTGTTAACTTTTTTCCAGCCTTTCTAGCGACTTTGAGACCATAAAGCAAGTCCACTATTGTACACATAAAACAGGCGAATAATAATCCTATTATCGGGGTAAAATATGCTGTAGCAAAAGCTCCTATTGATATTGCTATTTTACCAAAGAAGCTATTGTGTGTTGCAGCACTTAGCATGTTTCCTACTGAGACTAATATATCTTTCATTGAATATGTATGGTGACTTTTTCACCTTTTCCTACAGCAGCTTCAATTAGCTTGTATACCTTTTCGCACGTAGCTCTACTGTTAAGCACCTTGCCTGTAACCTTGTTTTCTCCAAGAATAATACATCCAAGAGAATCGTCAGCAGTATTACCTGAATGGATTCTAATGCCTTCAAAACCTTTTACATTGTTGATCAGAGGCATCATTTTCTTGAACTTGTTACTCATTGTGTAAGAAACAGAATACGTACCAGTTGGTATTGCTGTTTTGCCATATACTTTCTAAGCTTTTATATCTTCTACAGTCATAGAATCTTTAAGACCGCGATCTTTATCTTCTACTGTATCACAGTAATATTTGCCGTCTATGTATAATTTGCCTATAGTATATGTTTCTCTTTTTGCAACTCGTTTAACTAATATATCCATAAGTATCAACCCTTAAATTAAGAATACGCCTCATACGAAGCATATATTATCTATGGTCCGTAATAACCACTGGCTACTCTGAAATGAACCAGATATGTTGTACTAGCCTATATATTTGTAGTCAAATCATCTCCGTCTTTCCACCTTATTGCAGGAGATACCGGCAGTGTCAGTGTAGGTGCTGTAGTACCTGTCGTGAACGCAATATAATAATCATGCATTCTTGTAGCTCTAGTATACCCGAACGCAGAAATTGTAATACTTGATAAGCCGTGAGTACCGCTGATTTCGTAGTGTTTGTAAGGAGATAATGAGTCTATCGTAACAGCTCCAGAATTGTCCGCACTTACAGATTCCCATTCGTCTTTAGTAAGAAGAATTTTTATATACGTTTTAAGGTCGAGATTGGTTTCGTTATAATTACTGCCGGTATGATCTGTGTATAACGGTGTTCCGCTACCAACAAATCCCATGTCTTTTACAAAGTACTGAACCTTACTTTGATTGTTTTCGGTATACTCAAGCACTTGTACAGTACTTGTACCACCAGACAATGCGCTTGCTAAATTAAATGCAATAACAGAATCATTTGGAATACCTGGACCATTATTGAACGCTCCACCAGAAGGTCCTGTCAATAATACCAACTTTCCGCTTTGACCACCAGTACCGCCGTTTCCGTCTAAGTTTCCTATAACACACTGGTCGTCTTCGGTCATTGTCACAAATCCGTTTCCTACTCTTGTTATATTATTAGCGCTAAGTGTTCCACCTGTACCGATATATGTAACCTTTTCAAGACCATTGTATCCTCCACTTACCGCTGTAGGATTTCCGATGATCGTTGTATCCGTAGCACCACCATAACCAAAACCATAGCGTATTTGCTGAGCATTGCCCAGTATCGTAGTATGATTTGTGGTGTCTACATTGATCATATTGTTTATAGGAGTTGCTGAAGAAAAGTCGCCTCCTTCATATCCACCAACACCATTTATATAAACATTACCAGAACTGCTTACGAGAAATGCATTTTCTGGTTGTGATGAAGAGTATCCGCTTCCGACAGTAAACAGTGCGCCTTCTACAGGATTGTTATATTGTCCAACCACTGTCTCATAGTCGTTGATAGCAACAGTTCCATCTCCTTCAATGTGAGAATAATCTCCATATGCACCTGTCATATAATACAAATAAATTTCTGCATCATACGCATCATATGCAGTTACTGCTTGTGGATAATTAGATACAGTTACAAGGTAGTAAGAAGGGCCATACTGATGAGCGTGTGAATCATAATAAGGACTGTTAGGATCCGTCTGCATTTCTGCAGTTATTTCCGTGCAATCAGTTACCTCTCCGAGATCATCGAGAGTCTTATTGCAAACTTCATTATATTCAGATGTGCAATCCATGAACAGATTCATTCCTACTGGAACTGCTCCGCTGAGTTTTATTTCATAACTATCAGCAGCAGTGTCTCCGTACAATTCTAATGTAATCCTACGACCTCTGCCTTCAGATCTAGAATAATCGCCTGCAGCAAGAGTGTCTTTACCTGTAGCAAAAGCATTCTCTCCAGTTGCGCTATTTCCTGTACCGATGCTATAGCCTTCTCCAGAAACATGACTTACAGCAGATGCTTTTGTATCAAGTGCTGCAAGCACGGAATGTATAGGTTTTACACTCTCACTATCACTATTAGCTCCAGTGAATCCGCCAGCGCCATAAATATATACGTCACCATTACCCTTAACCTCTAAAGCGTTTGTAGGATTGTTTTGATCACCTATACTTACAGCAAACAAGTTTGCGATAGCAGCGTATATACTGATGTATTCTTTATTGTATTGACCGATATAATAACTTCCGCGACTGCTGGTACATGTCAAATGTGATCCAAACAAGAATCCGCTTCCGTTGTTTGTATCAACAGTATTACTATGGCCGAGAATTACGGCACCTTTGTTGTTAGCACCGACAGTATTGCCCTGACCAAACACGTATCCTGTTTTATTCAGCGTGTTGTTTGTGCCCACAACCGTTGAATAAGTACCTGTAACGGCTTTGTTGTTGTAACCAATAAGAGTTGAATAATCTGCTGTATTTACATTTGCAGTTCCGATCAAATAAGAATACGTCTTATTGTTATCGTTGTTTGTTCCTATGATCTAAGAATAGTCAGCTGTGTTATAGTTTGCATAACCGATAGCTACTGACCAAAGTCCGGTGTTTCCAAAGATTCCTGTAGAGAATGTTTTTGTTCCAGCTACATTTTCTAGACCATATGCTGCAGAGCTCAATTCACCTAAATCTGTGTCTGTGGTGATTGTCATCGGAGTGTTTGCTCCATTGTATGTAATGGTAAGAATTTTCGCAGCTGGTTGAAGGCCGTCTCCACTAGCTATCAAATAACTGTTGACATGTGTTTGCGCAATATTCGCACCGTGCATGTTTATATACGCATAACTACTAGTGCTATGAAGCATCATGCTATATTCATTAGCATTCTCTGTACTAGTAAGATAAGCAGTGACTAAACCACTACCAAAACCAAACGCTCTTGCACCTGTAATGTGTACTCCTGCACCACCACCTACTGCCTAAAAAGCATCTGTTGTGATAGCAGAGCCGAGATGTACATTAAGATTTTCATCATATTGTACTTCATCAGATTCTGCTGCCTCAAGAGCTGCAACACGTCTTGTAAGACCGTCGATGTTTACTTCGCCGCCACTACCAGAATAGTTCATAGCAGCCCAAGCACCATTAGATCTGATGTACTTGTGTGGCACACCATCAGAGCCTACTATCGTAGTCTCTTGACCATTAATAAAGAGAGGATTGCCTTGTTTGTCTTTTCTGCCTGAACTGATCATGTAAGCCTCAAGATCAGAAAGACTTTCCCAAGGGCCAACGAGAGGGTCTATGCCAATGTTGTAATCAGCAGGGGCAAGACCCTTTGTCATTGTACCATGTTGGGCTTTAGGTATAGCTGCTCCTTCTCTTACCTGAATATTTCCAACATTAATCATAATTATGCTTGTTTAGTGAGTTGTAATGTATACATAACGTTTACAGCAGCAGAGAACTCGTACTGATAAATCTTATAACCAGTTGTAGTTACTGCGTTTGTATTATAATCTGATACGATGTTACCTGCAAGTGGATCGATGATAGCAATATCCCAACCATCTGGAACTGCGATCCAAGCTACATAGTTTGTTGTAGATTCGATGCTTACACCACTGAATGACTCGCTATCAGATGTTATGTGACGACTATTTGTTCTATCAAATACTGCATTCTGAGCAAGCAGATCATAAGAAGAACCGTAGTATACATAAAGCTGTCTTACAGCCTGTGTTACAGTAGCTGCGAGAGAACCAGTAGCTGTCTTAGCTGCGCCGCTAGCCTCATCGGTAATAGTTGTAGAAAGCGTTGCTCTAATGCTACCAACTGTTGTAGTACCAGAAACACTACCTACTGCATTTCTAGTAACGGTACCTGTAGCAGAATCTACAGAAGCACCAGAAATGAGATCACCAACAGCAGCATATGTTACTGTACGATTAGCGTCAACAGAAGCTAATGTGAGGTTAGACATGCCTGTTACATTAGAATAAGAAGTCTCTGTTGTACCGTCCTCGAAGTTACCACGATGTTGTATCTTGTAAACAATGTCGTCGACAGCTACACTACCACCATCACCATCGATTGTGCCATCGTATGTGAATGATGTAAGAACTGCTTTGTAGTCGTAACTTATAATCTCCGGAGCACGTGTATCCTGTTTAAGTACATAGCTTGGAGTTGCTGTCAGTACATTGTTAGAACCGTCTCTAGGATCTGTTACTGAAATAGTAGCTGTTATTGTAGCGAGAGATGTCTTAACAGAATCGGTCTGAGAAGAGAGTCTGTAAGTACCTCTGCCAATACCAGAGATCTGACCATTGGATACATTGAGGTGACTAGCTACTGTATCGCCAAGAGTTGTGTTACCAGCACCTGCAGCATATGTTACACCGAATGTTGTGACATTTCTTGTAGAAGTTGTACTTGCTACACCCTCTGTATAAGTAATAGTCTCCCTTGTAGATACGGCTACAGTAGGCTCAATTGTTTCTGAACCAGCGTTTGAAAGAGTAGGATAAGACAATGAGCTTGAAGCTACTGTATATGTCTTGTTTGCCACTACAACCTGATAAACAGAATATGTTGCTGTAGCAGTCTTGCCGTGTGACATGACTGTTGCTGTAACATCAGCGATTTTACAACGCTGACCAGCTACAGGGTTTGTGCCTTCTCTTGTTACAGAACCGTCAGAAGATGTTACTGTACGTCCTGCGTTTGCGCTGTTTGCATTGCTTGTATATGCAACAGAGTAGCTAATTGAAGCATCTGATCTTGGAACAATTCCATCAACATCCTCAAGACGTGTATGATCCTCATGATAGTTCTGAGTGAAGTTGATAGTAGGTAATACTGTACCACCATTCAAAGGAATTGCTGGATATGTGAAACTGCTGATCGTAATCTCACCATATGTAGTTGTAAATGTATCTCTCTTGTTAAGCTCGTACTCAACTGGGTTCTCAACGTCATCTGGGAACACAACTGTGAGAATGTCGTAAGGACCATCAGTACGTGTGATGTATGTAGAGATGTCCTTTCCAACCTCTTCCCAACCAGAGACATCACCGCCTAAAGATGAATTTCTTACGTGCAGAGTAATCTTGTTTGACTCTGGATCCTTTACAGCCATGATAGTACCATCCTTGGCAGCAAGAGCACCAGCCTTAGTTTTAAGAAGGCTTTCTTTGCACTCTTCAACACCTGCCTGAATGCTCGCAAAAGGACCATAGTATGCGTTCAATGACGCTGACTCTGGCGCAAGTTGTCTTGTAAAATTACTATATGTTATCATAATTTATATTAATTAACTGTTACTCTCCATTCTGTACGAGCTTGAGCTGTAAACTCGTAGTAGTAAACCTTATAGCCATCGATCAATTCTGTTGACATTGTAAAGTCTTCAAGACAGTCTACTGTAAGGTTTTTATCCTCAATTCGTGTGATTGTTGAAGTAGTAGGAACTGCGAACCATACAACATATACCTCTACTCCGTTTGTACCGGTTTCGATTCTAGCATCAAATTGTGATGTAGTGTTGAGGTCAACGTTACCAAATGCTTCACCCAGCGACTGTGGGTTGTCATAAGAACCGCCATAATAAGCAGTACCTTTGCCTACTTCTACGTATGGCTCGAGAATCCACTTCTTACCGCCGATTGTTATAACACCAGTTTGAGGATTGAATGCTGTAATCTTGATATTATTAAGAGCGTCAAGCGTCTTGAATGATGTACTCGTAATGGTACCTGGCAAAGTTGATGTTGCCAAGTTAACTGATACTGCACCTTCGTCATTGTTCAAACCATTGCCTTCTGTAATCTTTACTCCGCCTAAAGTTGAATTTGTAGCGACTGGAAGATTGTAAGGAGCAGGTCTGCCAGAAAGATCGTCATAGCTACCGCTTACGGCAACTGCTGCAAATGAAGGCTTCTCATCAACATCACCCCAATTAACGCCAATCGGATGAGTTTCGCCGTTGATTGTTACTTTCTTTACTGTTTCCATAATTTTATTTTATAGTGAATATTAAGTCTGAGTCGAATACCTTTGCAGCATCGTCTTTTATATTTATGTTAAGTCTGCGATTAATATAACTAACAGGCTCTCCAGAAACGAGAAGTATATCTGGCTCTACGAACTGTGCATCGAGTTTCTTCTTTGCAAGAGATACATAAATACCGTTAGGATCACAGACATCTCCATCCATAGTGAGAGTAAATACGTATCCGTAATCTATTACAATATGTCTCTTGTTGCTTATGCCGTACTTTTCGCGATCCAAAACCAACATTACAACTAGGTGATAATCACCCAGCATAAGCTGTTCTATTTCTTGGAAATATCCGTATATATAACCGTCATCTTCAGATACTCGTGTGAATATAGGCTTTCCGTATTGACGAAGACTTTTACCAAAAAGTCCAGGCCCGCCACATGGACGAACCTGGACGTTGATTGGTAGGACATTGTATATACGACTTCCGCTAGTACGTAATGTATATTTGCTTGGGAGTGTGATAGATTTTGGATCTACGTATGATAGGTTCTTTTCAGCTACGTTCATCAGAAAGCAATGAGCGCATTTGATAGTTTCCTCTTCAAGTATATTAAAATCCGATATAGCTACGTTTAAGCGTATATCATTTCCAATTCGTATATCCATGTCTGTATTAGTTTAAGAATTAAGCAATCACGTTGTCGTGTGCATCCTTAGTGCCAAGGTGCTTGTAACCTGAAGCGTGCTCACCACCTACGAATGCATCGAGAATAGCCTTGATGTTAGCGAGCTTGCTAGCACGAGCATCACCACCTGATGCAGGTGTGAATGTGTCGAAGATCTGAAGAGTCTGCTTTGTCTTGCGGAAGAGATCGTCAGCTGTACGATACATGTTCTCGAACTCGAGAGTGATTGAATCATACTTACCGCCCTCTACAACGTTCATAGCAGGCTTGATAATTGGATATGTACCCTCACCGCGGTTGAGAATACCAAGGTAACCCATACCCTGAGCCTCTGCGTCGCGAACGAGCTTCCATGAACCGATTGGATAATTACCAGCTGTCTTTGTGATTGTAGCAGCAGCATACTTATTCTTTGAAGCAAAACCAGTAGCCTCTGGCTTTGTCAACCAAGCGTTAGCTGAGAAACGTACCTTGTTAGCTGGGCTGATTGAATCGATTACGTCATCGTCATCATAAGCCATAGCTGTGAGAACGAGGTTGTTAGAGCTCTTAGAAGCTGTTACACGTGCACGCTTAGCGTTCTTTGTGTTGATTGAAGCTACAAAAAGATCAGCGATGTCACCCTTAGAAGCACCTGCTGGAGCCTCTACTTCGTAAGACTCTGTCCACTTGCGATACTTTGTTGGGAGATCCTTAAAAGTAAGACGAACAACTACACGTACTGCATTAGAAGCAGCAGCTGTAGCAGCCTTTGAGAAGTCAAGTGTTACTGTATCTTCAGTCTCGTCAGCATACTCAGTATAAGTATAAGACTTGATGTCGTCCTTCTTGATAATGTTAGACCACTTAACACCCTTAGCTGTCTTGAGGCCTACACGAATTGATTCAGCTTTAGCTGCTGTAGAAGAAGTAAGCAGTGTGCCGTTACCATCAGTTACAATATACTGACCATTTGTTGCACTAGCGATTGCTGAACTCTGGATTGTACCTACGCCCGTACCAACGAGCACTGTATTTACGTATGTAATCATAATTTAATTAATTTTTTCTACTTTCCCTATAAACTAAGACCCTACCTAAAGGGCTGGGATTTCCACGTTAAAATTTATTATTCTTGAGACATTACCTCAGCGGTAATGGTTTGATAGCGTTCGTCTTTCTTGTTCTCCAAGTACATCTGAGCGGCTATCTTAATTATTTCATACATTGTCGAATCATCGAAATCATCGTAATTCTTTCGAGGATCGTCCAATGTTATTTCTTCTGGCTACTTTAAGTAACCTAATGTATAAGTTAATATGTTATACTTTTTGTCTGTGAGCAACAGACATCCGTTGTGATTTCTCGTACGTATTGGTCTAGCACGATGAAATCTATAATGGAAATCTGTAAGACTGTTGTTTACACGATACATAAATGAATCTTGTGTACATTCAAATACACATGTGTCCATTTCGTGTGCACCGTCTAAATCACATATTACAACATCCTCATTTAATGCGTACAGAAAATCTTTTGGATATACTACGGAATAGTAAGCATAAGAAGCTTTATCTACTTTCTGTTCTTGATCCATTTCGAAGGTTACCTCTCTAAACAACTTATCAAGATCATTCCTTCTCTTTTCTGTTTGCTCATAACCAGTCTTATGCGTAAAGTCGCCGTTAAACCTAGTTTTAACAAACTTGATTATACCTTGGTTAATCCAAAACATAGAATCGTCTGTAGAAGGTTTAGTAAGCTCATTATCTAACTGGTTTATCTCTCTTTCAAAAGATTCTAATATTACTAAGCTTGTCATTTATTATCCTCCTATTTCTTTTCCTGTTGTGGTCTAGCCTGTATTGCGTTTGTCTTATATTGTACATACAGTTGAACTGCACCGGTGACTATTTCATCAAAGCATGAATAAGGGAGCTGACAGCGACTGTGTACTGCTCCTGCATCAAGGTCTTTGTCGTCATAGTTAATGACATTAAATGCAAACGGATACTGACAATATGTCAAATCGATACTATTAATATTAGTATACTTATCATGAAATACTTTCATGTAAGGTTCATCTCCACTTTCAAGTACAACCAAAGGATGTCTTATGATGGCACCTTTGTTATATGGATTACGCAGTATTGAAGAAACTTCTTCCTCATTAATGATTTTGTTAGGTAGATATTCTAGTTCTTCAGTATCCAAATCTAAGTTCTTATACGTACTTGCAGTAAGTGATGAAGATCTTATATATGAAATATAATCAACTGGTAATTTATACATCCTACACTGAACATCACTATATTCTTTGTAATATTCAAATGGGATCGTAAGATGTGCGTGTTTGATCAAAGGCTTAATAGTATCTGCAATCTTGGTACTGATTCTAGTACCACTTTCTATTTGATCTCCACTAAGCAGTAATTGTTTAATATACTGAGTTTGATATTCGCTTAAGAAAGAGTAAATCGTGTCAGTATCTGGTTTATCAATCGTAGCAGCTTGTGGATACATAGTTTGAAGCCTACGCTCAAACTCTATTCCTAATTTTCTTGTCTGGTCCTGTGTCATGATTCAAGTACTGTCATTTTAGATTTACTTTCTTGTCTGGTTGATTCCACAATTTCGAGGCTCATTAGAATTGCTAAATTTATAAGCTCTTCTGCCATAGAATCAGTTAACTCAAAATCAGACTCTCTATCAACCTGACCGTCAACGATAAACTTATTAGGTTTACGTATGTAGATCAGCATAAGATCTAATGTGCCTTTTGATTTAGAATATGCATACTGGTCTATCAAAAGATATATACGATTTCCTTCTATTGATAAAATTGGTTCTTTTATCCAAGGCATATTAGTAGAAGTAGCTCTATACTTTTGAGCTACAACATGAGGCATTAATATTACACTTTGACCAAGGTGACCTGCTTTATCCAAACTTCTACTCTTCTCGTACAACTTTACATAACCGTCGACAAAATAGAGCATGTCGTCTGGAAGTGTATATGTATATTCGTTAGACGCAGTATATAAATCGTTTTCTTCTCTGTAGATTTCTTCCCTCTTGATAAGAGGTCTTATATCTTCAATAGCTTTAATATCAGCTTCAAATCCAACTTGTCTAGGGTTATTACCAGTTACCTTTTGGGCAAGTAATGCTAAATAAGCTTTATCCAAAACTGTAGCTATTTCATAATCAGTAAGCGACGGATATGACGAAGTAATATTAGCCTTGTCATATTCAATCAAAAACTTTGTTATAATATCTGCATGCGTCATAGCGTCACATTATTTAATTACTTGTTCTCAATCTGGTTAATAATTGAAAGCTTCAAGTCTTGGTTCTTTTTACTGTCGAGATATGCGACTGCCTCGTCAAGTGAATCAGCAAACATTTCAGAGCCGTAATAATACTGGGTACGATCCTTACGAACAATACCTTTAGCAATAGCTGCTTCAAGGATGAACTCTGTCTCCTTCTGCTTGTTATCTACCCACTTCTCGAAGAACTTCTTAGGCTGCTTATCTACAAGATTAAACAATGTAGACTCAACAAGCTCATTAGAAAGTGTATCAGACTTAACGCCCATGATACGCAATGCTTTACGCATCTGATCAAGTGAAAGTTTATCGAACTCTCTGATAGCATCACGACGAAGCTTATTAATCTTATTCTGCTCAATAGCCTCAGCCTGACGATTGATTAGAAGATAATCCTTACCAGCATCAAGCTTATCGAGAGAAGTAGCAACACGCTTGTGACCACTTAAAAATTTAACAATCATTTCCTGACGTGGAATAGAATCATCTAGAATTACACCACGTGAACCAACCTTTACGCAGAATGTGTTCCAGTATGGACTAGACTTTGCTAATGTACCTTCTGCGAGACCTAAAGCCTTTTCGTACTTTGTCTCATCCTCAGGTGTTAATCCGGTATACAAAGAGCCTGAGCGTGTGAAGTAAGGTGAAATATAATCAAAACATGCCTTATACTTAACCAGACCAGCCCAAGGCTATTTCTTTTTAATCTTTAATTCAACTACCATAATTTTTTTAAATTAGTATGTTGTAATGTCGAACACCTCCTCCGAAGAGGAGGCTCGATCATTATTTCTTTTTAATTATATTTAAATTAAGCCATGCTTGAGCCAGAGAACTCGTTAGAGAACTCAGCGTCGTCAGCATCGCAATAGAGAATACCACAAGCAAGTGGGTTACGAACCATGATACCCTCCTCACCGAGGAAGTGAACCTGGTAACCATCACGGCTGTTAGAACGAACTGTATTTACAGAGTTACCGTAGCCATTTGGAGCAACTGAACCAGCAGTACACCACTGTACGAACTCACGATCCTTACGACAAACCTTAACGATGTTAGCCTGACCGTCACGCTGACCGAGATCAACGAAGAGGAATGTGTAAGACATCAATGGTTTGCCTGTCAGTGGGTGAAGCTTACGGAACATATCCATGTTGTCGAAGAGTGCACAACGCTTAACTGAAAGCTCAATACCGTTAGTCATCTTATAAGTTGTGAACTGACCACCAAGTGTGAGGTTCTGACCAGAACCAGTAACGAATGTTGTATCGATAAGCTGGAAGCTAGCAGCCTTCTCACGAAGGATACGATCGAACTCACGGATACCCATCTCACCTGTGAGAGCCATAAACTTACGCTCGTTTGTACCGAGGAGGTTGTAGCAGAGATCGAAGAGGAAGTCCTCGAGAAGCTCACAAGAGAGAGTTGTGTAATAACGTACGTTAGCTGGAGCGATCTGCTCGAACAGACCAGACATTGTTGGAACTGGACGACCGTTAGTACCCTTCAAGCCGTATGTACCATCAGCATTACGATTTGACTTAGAGAAAAGAAGAGCCTTCTCCTCACGCTTCTTCCACTCACGAAGAGCAATCCAGTACTGATAGTCAGCCCAGAGATAAGAGCTCTTGCCTGTCTCAGGATCCTTGATTGCGATAGCAAGTACTGTAGAATAAGCGTCACCAGTGATGTTGTAGCTCAGACGAAGAGTCTGGAGATGATTACGCATCTTAAATGGTGTGTTGTAGTTGATGATATCTGCCTCATCGCTGTACTCCTCGTATGCAGAGCCAAGACGGCTTACCTGACGACCAGGAAGAAGATACTGATAAGGGATATAAGAACCAGCAAAACCATCAGCAACATAACACTCGTATACCCAAGTTGTACCGTCCTGATAAGGAGTACCAGTAACACGTACCTGGAAGTTAATGTCGTCAAATGAAAGGATTGCACCTGGACCGAACCACTTCTCCTCAAGACCGAGGTAGATTGGTGTACCGTTAATACCAGGAGTAGCAGAAGTAGAGCTTGTTGTAATCTCATTACCGTTCCACTTTGCCCAACGAATATTAACTGCATGATCAGAATCAATCATTACGTTCCACTCAAACTCGCGGTTGTCGATAACCATTGTCTTACCAAGACCGCCAGTGATGAGATCGATGGCTGTTGATACACCATCGTCCTTTGTACCAAATACAAGTGAAAGCAAACCTGCTACCTCATGAGGCTTAGACAGGAGTGCATTTGAAATCATATTCTCGTCAACGAGATCGCTAAAACGCTTACCGCGATAAAGCTGAAGATTGTTTAAAAGTGAGTTATTCATATATTATTTGATTGGGTTCATCCGAAGAACTGTGACGCAAGATCTACGGCTGAACGCTGTTGATTATCATTGACATTGTATCTACTGTGATTAGTAGTCTGATGTCTCAAAATTGTTCTAAGCTTATTTGCAGCAGATGTTCGACCGCTGCGTGTTGCCTCACCAAGAAGAGCATCGCCCTTCATTGTGAAGTATGCAGACTCAATAAGGTTGTTGACCATGTTTGCGTTAAAGTCTTTTTGATAAGCTGTAAGTCCGTCTGCATCAACCTTTGTAATGTAGTCGAACAACTTCTTACGATCCTCTTTTGGAATCGCAATACCTCGAATGTTATCGAGTGTGTTTACGCTCTGAGTAAGACTCTCCATAAACTGTCTAGCCTGCTCCTCTTGAGTTTGTCTAGCCTGAGCTTGCAATCTCTCCTGCTCCTCCAATTCTTTTGCACGAATTGTCTTGAGCTGAGCTAGTGCATCCTCAGCCTCTTCTTCCAGCATGTCGCCATCTTCGTATCGCTCAATCTTACGATTGATTTGATCATCGTTATAGCCTTGATAGCGAAGATATTCACGAACTGCTGCTTTCTGATTAGATTCATCCTCAAGGTCCATCGACTCGTAGTTAATAGACTCTTGCTGACGCTGATAAAAATCCTCGAACTTTCCACCATTTCTGACATAAGCGTCAAGCTGCGCAATTTGATCGTTGGCAAACTGTGGTGTACTGTTCTGCTCGATGAGTTCACCAATGTAATTCACAAGTTCTGCGGTTGACTTTGGCTTCTCTTCGTCAGTTACATCCCAACCGAGTTCCTCAGCAAATGCGTCAAAGAATAATCCGATTTGTGTTGTCTCATTCTCATTTGGTTCGTCTATATTATTTAGATCGTCACCGTCTTCAGGATCATCCTACTTGTCGGGGTCGTCGTCAGGATTGGATGTGTTTTTATTTTGGTTTAATACATTATCAGGAATATCCGAGTTGTCATCGAAATCATCCTTTTCATCATCCTCAGCACTTGTTTGTATGTTGCTGGTAGTGTTCTGATTATCCAAGTTTTCGATGCCACCGTTGTCTAGAATATTAGTAACGTCAGTTGTCTCTTCCTAACCCATAGGGTTGGTGTAACCAAGTCCACTAAGTACTCCGTCCAATGCTGACAGATCAACTTTCTTCTTTCTTGCCATAATTATAAAATATAATTAGTTAATTCTTTACGCTACATTACGTGTAGCTCGTTATTTCAAATTGTGATTATTTTAACCTAGGTGGTGTGACTCTTAATCTACGCTTGAGTTCTTTTTCCGCAGACACCATCTACTGTTTCACCTAAGCTTTACGTTGTCTCTTGATCTTCCTCAAAAGCCTATGACGGTTATAGTCATTTCGCTTTTGCATTTTTCTTACAGGGCTGTCCATAGTTGTTAATTTCTTCTATAAATGAAATTACCACCACCGGTATTCTGACCATCGTAGTCTTCCAGATCTTTAGCTTTAATGTTTCCTACTTTGGTTCTAAGACCTCTGTTATAAGAACCGTTATCAACGTTGTACCATCTTACTGTCTTACCTTTATGATTCTGTCTCATAATGTTGTGCGTAGCGATGATGTCGTCAATACTTCCACTGACAAGTCTTGTTTCAGATCCACACTTGAGAAGCATTGTTCCTCCGGCAATGTTGTTATAATAACTACCGTTAGCTTTACCACCAGTACTAGACCTTCTTGCAGTAAGCAACCCTGCGACCTTGCCGTCACTCGTTACTTGCAAACTAGATCTACTTGCGTTTCCGACAGCAGTCTTATAAATGTAGTTGCCATTTTTATCCTTAGGGATGTCGCCTACATCTATATAACTTATAACCTTCATCTTGTCACCTTTCTTAAACTTAGAAATATCTCCAAGTTTCAAAGTGCCATCTTGACCTACACCGATAAATTCCTTTTGGTTCATATACTTACCCCAATTAGGAATACCCTTTTTGATAACTTCATCATAAGAATAAAACTTATGTTTGTTCTATCCTTTTTCTCCGTCGTTGTCAAGAAGAGCGATCATTGCATCATTAGAAGGAAGATCGTTGTATTCTCCTCTAGCTCTAGTTCCAAACTTCATGTCATCAGTAATTCTGATAGAACGTTTTTTATAGAACTTGTTCTTAGTATGATCGACAACGCCGACGTCGTTCTTCCATTTGTATTCGGTATCGCTCTCTTTGTTAATGTCTCTGATAGATTCGTTAATAACTTCAGGTTCGACAGGCTTCTCTTTTTTAACAACAGGTTTGTTAATCTTTTTTGCAGGAGTAACTTGACCGTAATCCAAAGTTTTGGATGCTTTTTCTTCAGCATTATCCATCTTCCTCGCATATGCAGTCCTTGCCATCTGACTTGCCTTATCAAAATCTCCACTAAGTATTGCGTGTAATCCGCTTCCCAAATCTTCTCCGAGCGCATCTTGAAACGCTTGTTCGTCGAGATAGTATCTTCCAGGTTCGCCCTTACCATACGACGCTGATGCTGGACGCTATTGGTGTCCAACCTCATAAGGACTTACTCCGGCATTTGGTTTAGTAGGTTTGTTCCACGATCTAGACATTGTGGAATTAGTGTTATAGTCAAGAACAGGTATGCCTTCTGGTTGGTTGTACATTTGATACTAATACGCATCGGCGTTGTCGACAGTAGGTTCAGGAGTGTATTCCGATTTCTTTTTAAAAACAGGAGGTTGTATTCCACGCTAAGGTCTTGCAATGCTATCAGGAACTTCTTCTCTGGCTTTTACCTTGTTTTTGTTTCCGGTAACTACCAGTTCAGGAAGTTCTACATCGACCTGTTTAGTATCCAAAGCGCTCCTATTTATATTATAGGCATTCAGACCATCGTCAGTAACCACCTGATAACTATCAGAATCCTTATTGTATTTAACAGAGCCTTTGCCTTTATTATCGATGGTTGGCTTTTCAATCTTATTTATAGCCGATGCTTCTTTTTGGAGCTGTTTCTGTTCCTGCTCTTTTTCCTTCTTAACAGGTTTCAGCCATGCTTCTGGGATGACAATATCCTGTCCAATTCTTATGAAGTTAGGATTTTTAATGTCGTTGACTTGCAACAATTCTTTATACCTAGCACCTCGTCCAGTGTATCTTCTAGATATTCTCCAAAGGCTATCTCCCTTTTTTGCAGTATACTTGTTAGGAGATTTACCTTCATCAAATCCTTCTGTGCCAATAGGCTTTTCTGGTTCAAACGGAGGCGGTGTTAAAGGCTGCGTGAGATCAGGAACTTCTGGTTTTGGTATCAATATTCTCTTCTTAGGAAGAGCTCCGGTTGCTTCTATTGTATTAGGTATATTAGGATCATCATAAGCCATTATAGGCATCTATATATTAGGCCTAGAAGGAATAGCATCCGTAGGCTCTGTTTTCATCTCCTCTATACGCTGCTTTAATACAGTATTATAACTATTGTCGATATGATCGTACAACAACTAGTTATATACATCTTTAGCAAAAGCAAGCCTTTCTTTACTATTTTGATACCCTATCACATTTCCTTTAGCATCCTTTATAATAGGTCTCTCGAACTGAGATAAAAATTGATTAGTAGCAGACTCTATGTCGTTGTATGTACCTGGTTTAAACACACCTTGTTTATAACCAAGATCGTCTTTATATTTTTTATTTACTTTACCGCTACCCCAGTCTATGTAATAATCAAGCTCATCTTTATACATGCTCTTCATTTTATCATAAAGAGCTGCATCCATATGAGCAAAACCTTTTCTTCCTGGTGTAAACATGTTAAAGTTATAGCCTGACTCTTGTATGAAATTACCAATGATACCGGCAACTTCGTAATCATTGTATCCAGCCTTTCTTAGCTTGGATACAATGTTATCGAAAGTCTTAGCATTCTTACTGGTTTTTTTCCAAGCAATTCGCTCGGCTGTATGAGTAGGCCTTATTATTTTGCCTCTTCCTCTTCCCATTATTTTTCACCAGCGGTTTTGTTCTTCAGTGCGGCACGAGCTTTTACTTTCTCTCTTTCGAGAGCAGCATCGTCTTTTTGCTTCTGAAGTTCGGTTTCATGTTTCATTTTATCTCTCTCAAGCTGAATCTTCTGGTTCTCGATTTCACGCTTCTGTTTAGCCTCATAACGCTTTGTATAAGCATCACTGTCGATCTTCTGTTGCTGTAGAGCTTGATTACCGATCTCGATTGGATCGGGTATACCATTCATATCAGCATCTTTATCCTCAGTACCACGATAAGCAGAAATTTGTGCTACTGCAATTCTTGTAGCGTTATCTTGATCAATCTGGTATCTCTGGAGATCCATCTGTGCTTCCTGAAGCATGAGTTCTTGTTCCTTAGCTTGATTCTGCATTTCTTGAAGCTTCTGTTGATTCTCAGCCTCAATCTGTTGCTGCTGTTGCTGCAACTGTTCTTGACGAGTCTGCATATCCTTAAGCTTCTGTTTAAGTATGTTGAAGTTGTCATTTGTAAGAACTTCAGCGGCTTCAAGTAAGCTAGCACCATTCTGCATAGCTGGCTGAATAAGCTGTTGAAGCTTCTGTATGTTTTCAACATCCTTAGATGTATCACTTACGAATACGTCCATATCCTCATAATAGAACTTAGGATCGATATCGATAAATGCTCTCTCTCCATTATCGAAGATATAGCTGAGTTTTCTCTTACCACTCTCTTCCCAAACGCCTTTAGCTACATTGAGAAGCATGTTCATCACACGTCTCTTACATTGGTTGTGTACCCAGAACAAAGGTTCTGTGATATGTGATGACTGTACTACAGAACGCTCAACGTTACCTACAAGCTCAGAAGAGCTAACAGCTCCTTCACGTTGCTGTGTGATACCTGAAATCGTTCCTGCAAGCTGCTCAATCTTATCCATAAGCTGAATGTACTCAGCAATAACGTTAGACATAGTAAGATCGAGTGCTGTCATCTGATTGAAGCTTGCTGGTTTACCACCTTCTCTTGAAGGAATGTTCCAACCCTCTTCGTAAGGATTTATGAAGTTTACACCTACAGATGACAAGTAATGCATCCAACGTTCTGGTGTAATATTCATGGACTTAGGTATCTGCGTAATATCCATATTAACAACCTTACCTTTATCACGAGCGATGGCAAGTTCAAGTCTATACCACAATACAATATACATATACTGTAGTGGCTTGAGAATACTCACAAGTGAACGTGGCTTACTGTTGGTGTTACTATACACAGCACCACAATAAGGCAACTTTTGGCTATTAGGATTGTCAATACTTACATGCTGATACTCAAGCGGCTGAATACCAAAGTATAAATCTGCACCACAACGATAGCCTTCCCATACCTCAATGATCCAATCTTGCTCTACTGAAATCTCATCTCCAAACGGAGTGAACGTTTCATCCAAAATGTCGACTTGTGGCTAGCCCTGTTCGTCCATTGTTGTTACATAGAATATCTTCTTAAAAGATTTCCAGCAACAATGCCACACGTCTACAGCATTACTAGCAAGACCTTCGAAGCTTGGATTATCGTATATACGTAATTGAATACCTCTATCCAAAGCATCTCCTTGTCCGAGGTTAGTTGCTGATGCAGCACCTATCATCTCTTCAAGCTTTTTAAGATCCTTTTCTGTAAGTTTGTCATAATAACGGTCATATACTTCTGTAATAGGAAGCTTCATCTTCCTGCAGCACCAAGAACCGTCTTCGATAAACTCAAGGTCCGGACTTCTGTCGAAGTCAAAATCTATAGGATTAACTCGTTCCATATAAGGTTCAGAACCAAGTGCTCCTACATAATATACTTCATATCCACCAATAAGTCCGTCTTTCCAACCTTTAACAAACTCATTATCCATGCCAAGCTTTTCTCTCAAGTATACCAAAGTATGATAAGCTGTATTTTCGATTATATCCTTATAATCTTTATCCATGTATTTTGCAATCTCTTCTGGTGGCATTACAGAACCTTCTGCGAGTTGCTGTTGGAATTGCTCTGCTTCCTCTGGGCTCATCTTGGCTGTAATAGCTGCTTGTACATAATTGAGCACCATTTGTTTCTGTGTCTCCATAAGGTCGGAAGCTGACTCTTGAGAGGTACGAACTACTCTAAAGTTCAAAGGCCTTTTTGTTTCCTCTCCTATAAGTAAGTCTACCTTTGGTCTAATGATGTTAAAATCCTGTGGTGTAGCAGGAAATCCGTCTTGTACTTTGAACGGATTAGTAATTTTCTTGAAGTCTTTCTCGTCGAAGATACTATTATACAGATCGTAATATTGCTGGAGTTCCCCACGACCTGAGCGAGTTTTTCCTCCTGAGACGATGTTGCCTTCGCCTATGATGTAGTTTACACAATCATGCTGCCACTTCTCGTTCTTCTTTGAGAGAGGTAATTTCTGTTGTGGAAACCGTGAATTATATAAATTATCTTCTACCATATTCAAAATGAAAATAGCGGCAAACTTTCGTCTGGTTGTGGTTCATCTTTCCAATAGTCTGATCCGAACAACGGCAGATCAAAGAGTTCAACCTGTTTGTTTCTTTCTTTAGCTGCAGATGTTTTTATCTAATACAGCTCTTCTCTATATAACATGACCATACACAGTGCGATCAATCTATCGACGTTCTTTACACCATCGTTCTCAATCAATTCCTCAATGAGAGGTTCACTGTAAACCCTCTCAATGTTCATGTGACCTTCTTCATATTCTTCCATCAGCCACTCCAGAATCAATCCTTCTCCATATGCTCGTATCTGTTTGGTCATATGGCAGCCTTTACGCCTCTACACCTTACTGTCTTTGAATATTTCAGTAATGATCTTGTCAGGCTGGTCTGCCAATAAATAATCACAGTGTTTATTAGTGAAATAAGGGTAAATTCCTTTACGCTCATTCTCGAAGAGTAGTCTTGCATTATAGAACGTTAATAACTTTCTTACGTTTTCATAGTACTCTTCTGCAGTAGCCGGTCTACCAGAATACTCAGCTACAATTACGTCGTTCCAAGCTTCTCCAGCAAGTACGCGTTTAAATATAAAGGTGGATCCTAATGAGTTAGTAAAACTCTCATCATGGTCATATGGGTCACAGCCAGCTATATACAAACCGTATGGAGGGTCTGTCACTGGATACTCCCATATTACTACTGATCCGTCTGGTTTATCATCCTTCTTTAGATGATACGAAGTAATATCACCACTTTTCTTTTCGTGTGCTGTTACTCTACCGTTCTCCCATGTTAAGTCTACAATGTGCTTCATACTCTGGAGCTTTTTGTTAGTTCGTATTCTAGTAAGCTAATCCATTAGTAATTTACGTGGGAAAATATTCTTACCAAGTTCGAGTACAGCTTCTTGTGGTTTAAGTGGACGCTCTGATATGAAGCGGTCTATAGACTGCTGTGTAGCTCCACCATCTTTAATTATATTTCTCTGATTTATTAGTTCTTTTATCGCAAGGTCCTTAAACGTATTGCCGTCTTTGTCCATGAATCTGAATTGCCCGTTCTCGTCAATTGCATCCATGTTACTCCAAGACGGTACGAAGAATCCGCATTTAGTTTCTTCTGCATTGTCATCCCATATATTAGGAAAGCTTAAGACGTTAAAAGCGTCCGGCTTATAAAACAATTCTTTAAGTCCATCGAACTAACCGCCTTCCGTTCCGCCGGTGCCAAAAGCTACCATAAGACCAAAAGCTACGCCGTCGTCAGTTTCAACGGCCGGCTGTTCTACTCGCCACGCCGTGAGCAGGTTAGGAAACTTACCACCCTCTTCCCATAGTACTAACTTTCCACGGGTACCTCTGATTCTTTCTGGGTCGTTTTTGAGAGTGATTCCTGTAATAGAAGATAAATATCCCTGTTCAGTGGATTTACCAAATTCATCCGTGACTTTAAGTCCACTAACTCTCTCCATACGTGTGGAAGTAAGCCTTTGCTTAGCCCAGGCTGTATGTTTGTCGCAAAAGTCCATAATCTGCCAGGCTTTTGTGAGCAGACCATCGCCAATGAGGAACTTCTGCTCGGAAGCAACTGCAAAATTCTTGGAGCCTGGAATGAGCTCGTAATTCCGTACCAACATAGAAGCTCCCTTAAAGGAGTATCCACGTTGACGGGCTTTAAGCACTGCCATATGCTTTCCGGCATCTTCTGCTTCTTCTATTGCATTAAAGTAGTAGTAATCATAATCGTAAAATCTAGGGAATCCTAAGATACGCTCTCTTCGCTTTCTCTTGTTTCCGTGCTTGTCCGTATACTCAACCTCATCAAGTTTCATGATGGGGGAATAATTCAGGTAAAAGTAGTGATATCCAGTTATCTCGTCTCCATCGGGAGCGACATAACCATGTAAACATCTTTCTGTCTCTTGATCCCAAAATTGTGTATAATCGGTAGTTCCAACGGGAGCAAGAGTGTAGCATCCATGTTCTTGAAAAAAGATGGCGCTTTGTCTGAACTTATCAGAGTTCTTAATCTTTTTGTTAAAATCTACCATAATATTAATACCAGTGCCACTTACCGCCAGTGATAAGTAATCTGATACCAGTACCGACTATTATGCCGAGTATATCCGCGGTAACGTCCCACCAGCACCAATGATTATCATTATCTTTGCTATCTCCATACTCTTTTGCAAGAGCAGCAGCAATAGCAGCTTCGGTTTCGAAAACTGCTATTCCTAAGCATGCTGAGAAGTGGTATAACTTATCCTTTCCGAAATAATCTTTATCTGCCATAACTATTAATTTATTGTTGTTCATCATAGCCATCGCTGTTGCAGAATCTGTGCCATTTCCACCAACTACAGGCAGAATGTTAATACCTTCTTTATCGTTCATATGCTTTTATATTTTCAAAGAGTTAAAAATAAAATTAGTTATCACGAAAAAGACCGGCCAGTCTGGGGCGCAAGGTAGGAGTCGAACCTACATAGCCGTATACATGCGCCAATGTTTATTACTTTGGTATTTCGTAAAGACCGATCTGTCCGCCGCCCTTTACTCTACCAGTTTCTATTTGTTCTGCTCTTGCTTGTTTCATTGTCATATCTAAAGACTTGACAATGTTTCCGACATCTTTCAAGATACGTGACACCTTGAGCGCCACATCTATATCCATAGCTCCTGCCGAATATTCTGTAAGAGCATCTGTCAAACCCTCCGCTGCAGCTCTTGAAGCAGTGAGTAGTCGAGTTCCAGGTGTTTCCTAGAACTCAACAAATCTCTTTGCTAATTCTTTCACCTCTGCAGTAGGGGTGTATTTCTCGTCCTTAAATACATCCAAAGCTACCCTCTGAGCTCTCTCTTTTTCAGAATATGCTTCATACGGTGTGTTCCATTTGTATAACCATATTACATATTCTATTTCCTTCAATGCTTGAGATTTATCTTTAGCATTGTTGTAATGATCTTTAAAAGGAGGTATAGCCAAGTCGTCTGTATTTAGTAATATCTTACTTCCTTTAATATCAAACATTGTGATTAATAAGTGATGTTAGGCGTTAGTCCAAGGACCACTTCCACTTCCGTTATACCAGTTCAGACTATAATCCAGACTTGTGAATGCAGCCTGTTTAGGATCTGATGCATGTACATTGATTCCGTCATACAAGCTGATAACAGACTGAGACTGCCATCCGAGAGCCTTAGTTCCGCTAGTCAACTTCATGTCGAATTTAGCATATGCTGTATTATCGTTGTAATAAGGATTACCTACTGCTACATATCTTCCAGCGGTATCTGTATCCCAAACAAAATCTCCATTGATATCCAACTTAGGGATAAACCAACTAGAGTCAGTATAGCTGTTGTGTGTAGGATCGTATGAAGCTCCCTTGACCATAAACGTATGTGTGGTTGAAACTGTACCGTCTTCGAATACCTCGTAACGGAAAATTTCGATAGCTTCACTCATTACAAAATAATAACTGTTGTTTGTACAGCTTACAAGAACTGAATAGTTGTTACCTCTCTTGTAGAAAATTCCAGTAGGTTTAACTTCCGTAGATGTCACTACACCATTTGTCTTATATACTGTACGTTGTACAGATTCTGTTCCAGGTCTGTTTTCTTTAAAGTCCTTATATTTAGGATTAGAAGAAACATTACTTAGAATGTAATTAGTCTCTTTTTCTGAAGAAACGCCGCCAATTTTTGTCAACGAAACGATGTATTTACCAACCTCTTCGCCCTCAGCATTTCTATCGTGAATAATCATGATAGGTGTGAACGAGTTGTAATCTGTAAGACCAGCTTGTTCAAGAGCTTCACTACCGAGATTTGCTTTACCAACAGTTGTTATTTCGAGTGCTGTAGCTCCGTTTGTGCTTACGGTCTTAAAGTTAGTAGCCTCTACATCGCCTACAAATTTAGTATTGCCAGCTTCGTCCCATCTGATATTGCCACCGGCTACCTGACCACTACCATTAGCATTAAATCTACTTGTACCACCAACAGTAAGATCCTTTGTGTTTAAAGTACCTACTATTGACGTATTAAGAGAATTAATAATCGTCTCATTTGTACTAATGCTTGTAATACTCTCATTGCTTAATGCAATTTCGCCGCCAGCACCGTGAAGTGTAACACCCTGTGAGCTTACATCAATATAAGAATCGTTAGTACCAATTTTACATTCTCCATTTCCACTCCATGTTATATTGCCGTTGGCTAATAGACCGCCGCCACTTCTATCTAAACGCCATCCCCATCTTGTTCCGCCGTTAGAAAGACATCCTACGTATGTTGGGGATAATTGTATTTGATCGTTATTAGATTTCTTACCGATCATTTTGTTTCCACTAATGACCCAATAATCACTTCCTGTACCGATCCTACCACCTTGTGCGTTAATTGTACCACTTACAGAGAGTTCATAAACGTTATCAGAGTTCTTAGCATATTGGATCTGACCACCTGCAAGAGACAACGAACCGTCTGTATTGAATGAACATGCACCGCTTGTACCCTGTGCAAGAAGAACCTGACCTGTTGGTTTGATATAACACTTATTTGCTACATTAAGTTCTCCTGCTGCAATAGCTGCTGCAATGGTTGTACCAGTAAGAACAATAGTATCAGCATCAACTACTGCTTGGCTCTGACCACCGTCAACGCTTAAAGTAATCTGTGAAGAGATGGTATTTCCGTCAAGTGTTTGAGCAACGCCGAGGTTGACATTATCAGAAAGAATATTTAAGAATCCTGTAGAAATAGGATAGTCACAACGATAGTATGTGTCAGAAGTAGTCAGATGATAGTAATGACCGTATGTATATCCTGATACAGGTAATGAACTTACATTGTGACGAATACTGCTGTTTGCAATATTATAAACAGATTGCTCAACAGGAGTCCATGTTACATTGTTCAAGAAACCCTTAGATGCCTGAAGTCTTATATATTCATCTGTTTTCTCGTCCACAGTAGTCTTGAGTTCTTGTACCTTCTCGTCCATGCTAGCAAGTTGAGTGATGAGGCTCATACTAGTAGGAACATATCCAACGTAGCAATCAGTTCTAGCAGCAGGTGTTCCGGCTGCAAAACTATTTACAAGTACATATTTATCTTTATATGCGTCTGTAGTGAGACTTGCGTTGTCGTTGAAATCCTCTTCAGATGCTATTGATAACGTACCACCGACAGCTCCGAACGCAGCATATAGTGGATCAGATGTTTGTATGAGAGTGTACTTAGGATTGTTTACGGTAGTATCACTAAGAAGAGTCCAAGAATAATCAGAGTTCAACTGATCAATGATAGCTGCACACTGTTCGCTTGACTCTTCGAGAAGTTGTTTAGCGTTCTACAAATCATCTGTAGCTCTAGCGATTGCTGCATCAGCAGAAACTCTACCTGCCTCTTTTGCCTCCTTTATAATATTATCTATGTCAAAATATTTTATAGGAGTTGTCCATCCAGTCTGATGTGATTCTGTATAAGTACCATTAGATTCTTTGTACGCAACATAGTTGTTGTAAGATACATATACCTCACAATCACTACCACCGTAAGCAGTAACCGCTTCACTCATTGACTTCTTCCAATCTGTAGGAGGTGTCAATGTTTTTGTAGTGTAGTTAAAACTGCCGCCTGTAGGAGCTGTACCTGCCCATGAAGGAGTTGTACCCTTCTTAGCTGCACGGAATATAGTAGCTGCAAAAGATGTTGTTTCTTTGTAGTCGTTGATGATGTCAATCTCTCTTATAAAACGAACAGGATCTGTAGCAGATTTCTGATGCATATCATCGTCTGATCCTTCCATAAGAACATTGGACATCCATATAAACTTGTTCTTATCAGCAATCTCCTCTGTCATCTCTTCCATGAACTTCCAGCCTGTAGGCTTTGTCCATACGCCATTCTTCTTCTTAGCATTTTCCGGCTTAGCGGGAGCGTCTTCTGTTGTAGTAGCTGTATAGAAGTCGAACATATATGCTTTATCCACCTGTGGGATAATAGTAAGTACGAAAGAAGCGAGAACATAATCGCCATCTGTCGACTTAATAGAGATTGTTTTAATACCTGCTGAAAGACCAGCTTTTATCTTGTCATTCTCATCAACAATGTTGTCTTTGTCTTCAAGATAAATTTCGCTAAGAAGATTACCATTGAAATCAAGAAGCTGTTTCTTGTGATCGTCAAACTGTTCACCGATTGACAGATTAGACTCGCCGCCGTTTATAGCACGTACAATGTTGAGAGTGATCGGCTAATATTTGTTGTATTGTACTGTTTCAAATGAAGCATTGGTAGCAGCATCGTATATCTTATAAGTTGTAATAGAAACTTCTTCGTGTACTGCTTTCTTGCTTACACCAGAGATATAATCAAGAAGATCGTCTGTGGTATTTAATACTGTGTCGTCATCTACGTTAACACCAGCCCAGTCAAGGTCTTTTGCGTACATAAGTGGGAATGTACCAGAACCACTCTGTACGATTTTACTGGTAAGACCTACACCACCTTCTTTAGTAGTTTTCCAATTATGTGCCATGATTAAGTGTTTATAGTTGTTTTACCAAGACCAGTTTGAGCTGATCTTATTATAGTATAATCACCTGTAAGACCGTAAGGGCCGTTTGCGTTATTCTTTACAGAGATGTAACCGAAGCTAAATCCACCCACTTTAAATGTAGCAGGATTAACGTTCCATGAATTAGGAAATGCAATATATGCATACTGCCCATTAGGCGCGTCAAATGTAATAGAGCCAGGTTTACCTGTGTATAATGAAGAAGAAGCATTGCTTGGAATTGAATCTTGTGTAGACCCGTTTGAATACCAAATATACATCTTCTTTGAAACGAGAATACTCTTTGTATCTTTACCAGCCTCGTCTTCTTTTGGTGTGTAATTAAGTGTATATGATACAGTATCAGTAATACCGCTAATTGTATCGGTTAATGTCTGAATAATCTTCTTCGTTCCAAGATTACCACCTGTGACAGTAACCTGTGTCATCTCGTCCATCTTGTAAGCGGCTGTAAGCATTACGTTGACAGTAGTACCATATTCAGCAGATGCTGGTGATACAGAAAGAGATGCTGTCTGTGCAGTAAATGGTTTGATTGAAAGTTTTCCGTCTTGGCGGTCGTAGTGTAAGTATATACTTTTTACTCCGGTAAGAGGGGTCTTTGATGGATCTACTCTAAACTTGTCGATTATGACTTCATCTGTATACTCGTCATCATCGTCATCAGATGAGCCTTCTGAACCAGATCCTTCACCTGAGTACATATCACTCTTCATCTCGTACCCGTCCAACCACGATCTTACCTCTTCCTCTGTAGCATACATACTCAGATCTTCTCTTGTGAGGTAATCAACATCGTTCTCTAATTCCGAAATCTTGGATGGAATTACGGTACTTGATGTAGCATCGTCAGATGAATCAGACGAACTAGAAGAGGAATTGTCTCTTTCATTCCATTTTTCTTTTTCTTCCTCGGTGACGTGTGCACTATCGTCTTGCAGATGTTGTTCTAACTCCTTCTTAAGCATTACAATCTTTTCATCAAGAAGGCGATCAACATACTCGACTATGCCACCGTGAAGATGTTCGTTTATTAATCCGTTCATAAATTACGTAATTTGAATTATATGTATACGGCAAAAGGGAACATCTTTTGGATGCCCCCTTACCATTATGTCGTTATGTTATTATGCAGCTTGCTCTGCTGCTGTCTCCTCGACCTCTTTCTTCTCTTCTGCCTGTGTATCAGAAGATCCATAGCCAGCTTCGCCACGATCTGACTCACTGAGCTCCTCTGCTTCTACAACTTCTATCTCTGGAATTGGTACGATTACAAGTTGCACGAAGCGTTCGCCTGCCTTGTATACAGCAGGAATTACATCTGTGGTTGCCTTGAATACAGCCATTATCTCACCCCTATAGCCTGAGTCAATTACACCAACACTATTTGTCTGTGCAAGAGACTTCTTGTAGATGCTTGATCTTGGGAACAGTAAGCCTACGTAGCCTTCAGGAATCTCTACTGCGAGATCTGTATGATATACGAGCATTAGCTGTCCACATTCATTTATCTGTGTTGTTATAGACGTAGCAGTAAGATCCAATCCTGCATCTGTTACATGTGCTTTTGTTGGCATCACTGCGTTTTCTGATAATTTCTTAAACTTTAACTGCATATTACTTTTAATTTCAAAAATTATGAACTAAAGCAGATCTTACGGGATGCTGTTAGTTTTGTTTGTCTCCCACCTAGGATTCGAACCCAGACTAAAAGGGTTAGAGCCTTCTGTGCTAGCCATTACACCAGTGGGCGTTGGACGGGCGTTTTTTAAAGAGCTCCCGTCTTTGCTCTAAGGTTTTCCGATCTTGTGTAGACCACGACACAAGATAAGTGTTGGTACCCGTATCAGATGCTCTGTTTAACCATCCACCAACCATTCGCAGCGTTACGACCCGCTCAATGACTCTTGTTCCTATTTCGTCGTATTCTAGTACAAGCAGTGTTTCGGGAGAAGGAGTCGAACCTTCACTCTCTAGATTATGAGCCTAGTATGTTACCTTTACACTATCCCGAGATATATGGGGTACGAATACCCCAGTTAATTACTTACCGGTTACCCAGTTCCAGAAGCGCTTGAAGATGTTTGGCTTCTTTTCAACGAGCTTGTCTCCGCAGTTACATGGGCACTGTACGATCTGGAATGTGATCTTAGGTGCTGCACGATCTACAAGTACGTCCAACTCGTTCTGTGTCAGCTTAGCTGCAGCGATTGTCAAGTATACATCTGCTGCTGACTGAGCGTTTGTGATATCTACAATGTAATCAACTGTAGTTGACTTCTTTACTGTTCTCATAGTTATTTATCTTTTAGCGTATTTTCGTAACATTGTTCTTATTTTTCAAGCTGCTTCGCACGATGGTGCACATGCGTCACATGTTTCGTTGCAACATGCATCTGACCATGCACCCACTACAGAGTTCTTTCTAGCTTGCTCCTCCAGCCATTTTTGCTGTTTCTCGTTGTAAGCTTCGAGATTCTTTCTCCAATCCTCTGACTTTACGACAATCATCTGCATAGGGAAGTCTTTCTCATAGAATGTGACAACAATATCACCAGCCTCTGCCTGTGCTACAGTGTCTCTATAAGTTACTGTACAATCTTCTTTTGCAACATATATACTGTTGACACCCTGTCTCTCACTATCCTGACGTTTCAGGACAACACCTTCTGTGTCAAGAGTATATCCGCAATCTGCTAATAGGTATTTCATTTTGGACTATAGTCTTTTGTTTTATTATTTTTAAATCGGTTTTTCAGTTTAAACTTAAACAGTTTGTTAAACAATATCTCTCTATAGTCTTCAGGATCTTTCATCACTTCGGTCGTATACTCGAACTCGTACATTACTATTTTTCGTACGAGCTCGTAGTCATAACCTAGTTTCTTTGCTATAGATCGACAAGTTTTGTCTAAGTCCATTACTTCTCTACTCCGATTATTGCATACATGTCAATCAGTTGTGTGTCCTTACAAAGGTCAAACCAACGACCAGTTCCCTCCTTATATATAATAATGTCACCGATCTTTATTGGATTTGCACTTTCGTTGTTCTTGAACTCATAAGGGATCTTAATTACTACACCCTTTCTGTAGTCCGAAGGAACACTCTTGATTTCCTTTTCTACTTCGTCGTAGTCAGTAGCTTCAATTCCATTATCATCCTTTGTTTCGGCCTTAGGAACTGGTTTACTGAACTCTTTCTCTATCATTACCGGATCCAGTGGTTTTACCAGGAACTGATTTCGGAACTCTATCTTTATCTTTTTAGATACGTCCTCTGCCAGTACTGACTGATCCACGATCTGTGTATCCTTATCTTCCATATTACTTCTTAAGATCTGAAAGGTGGTTTAATACTGTAAGCAAGTTTGTGAGAACTGTAAGCTTCTCTGTCTTGAGGCATGCTGGAATACCGGCACAATCCTCATCAAGATTGTCAAGTTCACTACTGAACTGCTGTTTCATGCTTTCAATCTCATCGAACACGTTTACGAACTTGTCTTTCTTAGTCTCCTCAGCAAGGAAGCCGTCTCTAACAAGACTCTTTGCGTAGCTTTCTGAGATCTCATATACAGAGTTGTATGCAGATGAAATATCATCTCCCTCAACATCTGTTGACGAATATTCTGTTGAATACACGCTTCTATATGTACCGTCTTCAGTCTTTTCGAATGTGTCACCAACCTCCATAACGAAGAATGGTTTAACTACTTTCAGTGTTTTTGTCATTTTCGTATCGTTTAATTACACCAGCATAACGTAAAATTATACAAAAGTGGTTGCAAAACGTATAAAATTTTGCAAAAAGCAACCGTTTTTGTGTTATTTTCGTTTCTTATATAGACTATATTAAGCTTAATATAATATATTATACAGTATGGATAAGAAGAATAAGAAGAAGTTAATAGTAGACCGATATGAGAATGGGATATACCCACACTCAGTGTTATATGTAGCTAAACATGCCACTTACGACAACCTAAAAAACAAGTTTAACGTGACAAAAGAAGACTTTGATGGTAGTTTTGATGCATGTTTACTGTCTGGATTAACCAATAAAGATAAAAAGGAATCATGTTTCCTGGTCTTACTTGATGATGATCTCTTAAAACGAGACACCGCCTACAAGATCGGAGCATGTGCACATGAGGCATTGCACTATACAATACACCTGATGGAGTATATCGAGATGAAGATGAACAGAACAACTGGTGAAGCGTGCTGTTATTTAACAGAATGGGCAACCAAATGTATATATAATACGTTAATTAAATGATAACGCGCAGATGACTATGATTGAATTGAATGCTATACTATATTACGCTGATTTCCTCAGTATGAAAGAAACAAGTACCCCTGTAACAGATACATGTAAGTACTTTTTCATACATGGAACTCCAATAAATTCCTGTTACATTGCTGACGTAGAACCGGTGTATAACCCTGAAAATGAATACTTTAAGCAGAGTAAACGAGAATTTGAACAACTTAAAACAAGGTTTGGAGAAGAAGGCGCGATGTCGTTTATCGAAGATATCTGTAGTCTCAAATCCTGTGGTGCTGTTAACGGAGAAAGGATGTTAAGATGCATTCATCAGTATAGCAAGAAAAAGGAGTTTGAAAACGCGTTAGCTAAGTACGATAAATGGAAAAAAGACCTTATATTTCAACACATTATCAAAGATGAAGATGGAAAACGAATCTGGACTTAGTGCACAAAACAAGTCGCACACTAGGAAAACACTCAAGGAATGTCTATCAAATCCGTCCTTAAGGGAAGCGATACAGAAGACTAAAGAAAGGCAAAAACGACTACTTAAATTCTTAATGAACAATGGGAAAGATTAACAAATTTGCAAATTTATACGATAAAAACGGCAAACTCATTCGTCACACTGATAAGGACGGAGTACTAAAGAATATAACAATTCCGGAGTTAGAGAAGATGATTGACGAATATCCTGAGGATGGTGATGCATTAGCACTCGATAACATGAAGATGGCACTCTTCCAGATGTATAATAAGTATGGAGATCCACATAGAGAAGAGCTCATTAAACGAATCCTTGAGGAACAAGCTAAACGTACTAAGCCTGAGGAAGTTACGGAAAAGCTGCAAGAGCTGAATGATACTTTAGAAGAAGAGAAGACTGACGACTTCGAATACATAGACACAGAGAATGTAACAACAGGAAAAGGTATCTTAGAGCAAGCCAAGACAGATATTGTCATGAATTATGATCCAGCGGTTGTCGAGGAAAAAATGAGTAAATTCCAACAAAGAATAGCAGCATAATGAAGCTAGATAGAATACTACTGGATGGGGACGCATTCGATTCCAGATGCGGAGAAAAGTATAAGAAGTACAAAGGTGAAGCAAAGTGGTTGGTACGCAGTAATGAATACCGTATTCTAATAGAAGGAAGTGGAAGTAGAAGAAAAGACACAAGAAAATACGATGTCACAATATACAATTCGAAACTACACACTTGCAAACATTGTATAGTATGGAGACACTTCTTCGATAGATTCAAGCAAAGGTGCTGTGCTAAAACAAATGTATGGTACAGAATATGTCTACTGTTAATACACGACAAAGACAACAAATTCAGTACTACCACCAACAGGAGGTATGTAAAAGCCGACGATAAATACAGCTTCGCATTAGCCTATGATATGACAGAAGATGGGATACTGATATACAAGACCTTCTTTATAAAAGATAACGAACATTGTGTGTAGTGCCCAAACCATTCCGATCTAATGGGTCAGTGGAGGAAAAGCGCATTCGAACTTCTGCTAAAACCGAAGGCTTACTCCGATAATAAAGGTATACTAGAATAGATACATAATAATCTCGAACATTAACTTGTTCGGGATTTTTTTTTGCAAAATTTTTTAAAAATTTTTTGTTGTGTAGGTGTGAAAACGCGAAACAGCAATGAATCACACCCGTACTACGGCTGTCGGATTGGAACACCCCACTCCCTGTGCTAAAACAGATTTTTAGCAACACACCAAAATTTCACAATTATGACCACATTTTCTTACATCAAGGTATGCAGTGACTTCTCAAGTGATAAACCTTTTGCAACCGCTTTCTTCACAAAGAGTGATAACAATAACTCACTTTTTGCGCAAAAAAGCATGCAAAATAACTTATACACTTTCGGGTTGGTACTGCGGGGTTTTGACAACACTATCAAAGACCTTTTCACTGGCAGATTAGACGCTGTTGAGAAGGAACTTAATGACGTTTTCAAAGACCAGCCAACGGACGGAATTGAGTGTTACGACGTGACAGTTTTAGACGTTACCGACGGCGAGTGCAAAAGTATCAAATTCGGCGAAGGTGACGACGAAAGAGAACTGCAAACTTTCCATCGTGCCTATATGGGTACGTATGACGAATGCTTAGCAGACCTCAAACGTCAGTACGAGAACAACAAAAGCGCGTGGAAGTTGGAGAAGGCTTAGCCTCTCCACTTTCCGCCGTTTTTGGCGTACATCTCGACAAACCATAGTGTGAAATTTTATTAATATATAGCTTTTTCATTAAATCGATTATAAAACCCTTAAAACTTTCAAGTTATGGAAATTAACAACATTTATGCAGAAGCTGTAGTTAGTAAGAGTGTTAAATTCAACCAGGGAGATGCTATTGCTCTTGGTCTCGAATGGACAAAGGTTTCAAACTGGACTCTTGCAGTCGAACTCAAGGAGAAGTATAACAAGACTCCTTTCGATGAGCGCAAGGATTTTCCTAAGATTCCTAATGACAAGGAGATGAAGGAGTTGCAAGACGCAGCCGTTGAGAGTCTGAACAAGATATCAAAGTTTATGAACAAGATAGCCTTGTATCCTGACAGAAGCAACATCTTCGAAGACTAACTACATAAGAGTGAGTGGGTGTGTATCAAACACACTCACTTCTCACGTGCATCCCAGGAGCACGATAAAAAATCCTAACTGATGAGACTGGGACGAAACACAATTTGTGTATTAGGAAACTAACAGCAGTGTGTGTATGCTGATAAATTACGCACATCCCAAATCACGTATCCATTTGCGGCAAAATGTTAATGGATATTAATAACATTATGGTACTCAAAAATTAGCCTTGACGGCAACTACGGGGCATAATGTTTGGTCACATGTGCCCTGTGATTTAGGAACAAATGTCCGCTCTGACTCCAGTGCACGTTTTGCACAACGTTTAGCAAGGAGTTTGATTAGGGCTAGATAGTACTGAGACCAATACAAAGTGACTTGTATCAGTATTATTGATGGCCTGGCGGACAACGGCAAGCGTGACACCGTAAATGAGCGCATGGAAGTAAGATCGCCATTAAGTATTCAATCGTATTCACACGAGGGTAAAATACAGATCTAGCTCTATGGAAGAGGTCATCTCTCTTCCTTGAGTGCACAGTGTGAAAGTTATCAAAACTACATATATTATGAATAAGTTATTGTTCATAGCAGCAATGTTCATTGCTTGCAGTTGTTCTTGTGATATATCCCAGGATACAACAACCATGTATGAAGAAGCAATAGTTGATATGGAAAACATCATAGCTAAAGATGAGGCTTTGTTGGATTCTATTAATACTACATTCCCATTCATGGACACCATCGGTGAGACCGATGAGTATGTGGAGCTTTGCGAGACTCGTGAAGCATTTGAACTGAGCAGTACATATGCTGCTAAACATCATCATTTTATGGTTTACTGTAAGATGTTTGATACTCTTCTCGACAATACTATGCGGATAATGATAGAAGATGAAGATTCTGTCACTCCAAACATGGTAAGATGTGTGTATTACAATGACAACTAAAATCATTTGTGTTATGAAAAAATTGTCAAAACTTGCTGAAAACATTGCAGTCGTATTCATGACAGTATTAGCATTCACAATGATGATTGCCGTGTGTTGGATATTCTGTAAATAGTTAGAGGTATGAAACAAGTCATCTTTATTGTGCTATCGGTGATTATATTCACCGTAGTGCTAGCAGTAGGAATCAATAGTGAGGTAGAACAACAGAAAGAAGTCGCAATCATGCGTAACAATGTGGACAATATGAGTTCACAAGTTGAGCGCTATATTGACATGTTAGACGATGCATCTGACATGGCAGTAGAAATATACGACGACTTCAATACGGCTGCCATAGGGTTTTATCGTCAAACAAATGTTGATAGCATGCGTGTGCATTATAATAATGTACGACAATGCTATAAGCTTGCCGAGAAATATACCATCGACAACGTAAAAGTTGAACTACAATTCAGTGAGATTCTACAAAGAAAAAATCGCCAGACTGACCGTTAGCCGTCCTAGGCAAGGACTTGTAAAAGAGCATAAGGCAGTTTAGCCCCTAATCGCGAATATGGGACGACGTTTATTGCTATCGTAAACTAAGCAAAGCTGAGCCGGCTAGACGGGCTTTGACACCAGGCAAGAGACCGGATACACAGTGTATGACAGCGTGTTTGAGACTTCCGACAGATGTTAACCTCTTCCTCGGCCTCTCAGCACGCTGTTTTTGTTTAACCTAAAACTATCAAAGTTATGGAAAAGAAGAATCTTTTAGTTATAAAACCAGAAAAGCCAACAGAACGTCTGATAATGTATTGCAAATTGTTGAAATACCTAAGAAAACTTCAAATTAAAGAAGCAGAACTTCATATTAAAGAAGCAGATGGTACTTTTTACAGAAAGATTTGTAAAAATGCGTTCTTTCCTTTCATGAAAAGATCACCTTATCCTTGGGATAAACAATGGTATTATGCATTTTGGCATCATGATATATACGGATGGATGGTCGTAAGTTTAACCCGCTTAAACGATGTAAAGTTATGATTACAAAAGCTATTGTTGAGCTAAATGCGTGTGTTCATGCTCTTAAGTTCTATCGTGACAGTAACAACGTCTTTTATCACGTAATACTGACCGACAATAAAATGTCAAAAGTCCTTAAAGACGACATAAGACGTTTGAAATGGATTGTTGTCGAAGATTTGCTACGGAAAGCCACAAAAGGAACGTCAGAAGAAATTTATAGCACAGAAGACTTAGACCGCTTTGCAAGCAACTATGGTAGGACTATTGAAATCTACGATGGTAATCACATAGCTAACAGTTTTGTCGATTATTTTCGTGATACTTCTAAAGAATGTCGTCGTTGTTCTGTTTGTGGTCGTTTGATGCAAGAGGGTTATTGTGTAGATGCTGGCTGGAAATACTATTGCTCTGATGAATGCTTACACAAAGACTTCACAGATGAAGAATGGGAAGAAGAATGTAAGAATAACGATCAGTCTTATTGGACTCAATGGTACTAAATTATAAGGAGGATCAAACATGTATGTAGCAAAAGATGAAGACGGTATGATATATCTCTACCGCAAAAAGCCAAAAAAAGATAACGCAAATAATTGTTGGCATTCACCAGGAGATTTTATATTGAGATTGGAAGAAAAACATCTTCCAAAATCAATTAATCCTAACTGGAGTGATTCTGAGCCAATAGAAGTCAAACTTGTACGTAAAAACAAATAACTATGAAAAAGAATCATTCTATACACATTACAATGCTTAAAATGTGTACACAATTCTTAAAGCATTGTAGGGATTGTAGAAGTAAGAATGTATATAAAATTGTTTGTACAAAACGTTTTGTATCCATAAACTACAGAATCCGTCCTGTAAGACGTGTATTAGTTACTATTGAATGTGGAGAAGGTGATCTAATGTATATTGGAGCAAATGTATAAGTTATGAAGAAGAAAAGTAAAGCAGTCAAAGACTTGGTTTCATACTGCAAACTTCTAAAGTATATGAGAACGTACAGACTGTCTATTATGGGAGATTGGTTGTTATATAAATCTGAATACAAAAGAATTATTAACAATCTGTTTCGTCCATATATGACACATTCATTTAGTTTTAGAAAAAATGTAGACTACTGGATCGTCTGGACAGATATATTCGGAAACAACAAATGCATTCTTGAATCGGACATAAATGAAGTGAAGCTATGAAAAAAGGTCAATTAACACAAAGTGAAAAGCTTGACATGCTCTGTCAAATGCTCAGACATCTTAGAACATCAAAAGATTACCGCTATCGTCGTATTCTGAAGAGTGTACAATTTGCTTATCGAAAAGAAAAACTGCATGACAACAAATACGCGAAATACGTAGACGTCATGTGGATCAGCGATTCCATGTTTCATAAGTTATCATATGATTGTAGCATTCGTCGCAAACTGGGTTGTTATCTAACTATAGCGATATGAAGCAGAAGAAGGTGATAGAGGCTGATAAACTCAGTCTCTATTGTCGTGCTCTAAGGTGTTTAAGACAACTACATCCAGATTATTACTCAATGGTTGTGAAAACTGATATTGAAACAGCATACACAATAATGAATACTCATGACATAAAAATAGTCAAAGATGTACCAGATCTTAGACTCTATGTAACTTTATATTTACACATGAGGATTCCGCCTGATATACTGATCTGGAAAGAAGAAGTTTAACTCAAAAATTATCAAAATGAAAAGGTTAAAAACAATGTTGTCTCCTAGATGGAAGAATGATCTTGCCACTGGAGACTTAATGCGGTGGTGTGCATACCTTGGAGTAACGAGAAAGACGTGTCCGATTGCATACAGAAGTTTGTGTAAGAACAAATATCGTCTTACAGTGAATGACTTTAATATGAGGTCAGATAAAGCTTATATATCTGTTCGTATTGAAGACGTTTACGAAACAAGCTTCATAAAAGCACATTGTCCTCTCTGTTTGAATACAAAAAAACTAATAGGAGCGTGTGTTGTGTGGAATAACTTTATCAAAAATTATACACGATGAAACAGAAAAATGTTAAAATTCTTGAGCTCCTCGTTGTAACAATGAGGATCTACCGCAGAAACATGTGGGGTTCTTACAAAGACATTGTGAATAACAAGCTCAAGTTAAAGGTTATGTATGACAGCAAACAAAATGCTGCCATATTCACAGGTACTGTACGACAAACAAATAATACACAATAATATTATGTTTGAAGGTACTGTAAAAGAACTACTGCTCTTCTTCTTTGTAATTGGTTTATTGTTCACCGGAGGAATTTGCTTCGGTATGTACATAGGTGAACAGCAATGCCAGAAGACAATTGAAGAAAAAGATGAGCTGATTAAATGGCGCACACATCATGCAGCTGTATTGGAGGATGTAATAAACGAAATTTACGAACATGATCGTGAATATTTCGATAAAAATATTGCAACCTCAGCTCCTTTTAACTCTCTCCGCTCCCTTTACAGGGATGAATTTGAACGTGATCCAGAAAAGATTACGTGGGACGACATGTATAACTACTAACGTTTATAACATGAGCTATCCTAATCCAAGACTTATAGTCATTCTTGTATTGGCTGTATGTTTTTCATGGTTCGTTGGTGTAATTACCAAATCAATATCCGTTGGTGTAGTATTCTTTGCGTTCTGTGTTGCTTATATGATGTATCAATCATTAAATAAATACGACGATGAAGAAAAATGACATACGATACGGACAAAACATCGTTCATAATGATGGCACCATCGTAAAGGTCCATCATGTTGATGAACAAAACCGAGTACATTATTTTGCCATACTAACCAATGGTAATAAAGGTGTACCAGGATACGGAGTCGGTATGATCGTTCACAATGACGATTATAAACTAGTCTACGGAACTATTGACCAATTCCGTCCAGCAGCCCCATCCGAAAAAACCAGGATGGAGCGCTGGTTAATCGAAAAAGCTAAAAAATCATAATTGGGGCATAAAAGTTTTAGTTTTTATTACGTTTTTCATTTGAACGTAGGATACACAGTCTGTGAAGATAGTGTATCCATTTCCCTTAGACCGAATGGTTAATCTGGGTTCGATTCCCAGCGTGTCTACAAACTGCAGGATATTATTGCTAAAGTAAAGGTGCGAGTTTATGATAGTGATAATGTGGAAAATATTAGCTGTTCCCGAGGAGAGACCCGCATGGACCTCGACAGTTCAGTTAAGATATGGGAGGATCAGTCTGATAAAAAGTGTAGGACGTGCCCTGCTAAACGCGATAGGCGAGGCTACTCTCAAAATTAAATATCACACCTGCAAACCTAATCAATTAGTTACAATCCTTAATAAATAACACGAAAATAACGAAGTAGCAGTTTTTAGGACCTTCCTAGCTTCTCGTTAAAGTAAACATGGAAGTAGACTGTGCACAAGTTTCGTAAGTCCAGGACGCTTGGTCCGTAGCACACGTGTTGGCTTGTGGTTAAGAAAGTGATTAAAAGATTAGTTTTATCCCGTAAGGGTGGTCAGGAGTATAGCTCAGCGGTAGAGTGCTGGATCATATGGATGACAAAGATGCACCATAATCCAGAGGTCGACGGTTCAAACCCGTCTACTCCTTCAACTACTATTGGAAAGATTTTCTTACAGATTTTCGTCTTAGCTCAAACTGCTTGTGAAAGTAGTTTCAGTTTCTATAGGAAAAAGTGTTTTTCGTAATAATCTTTCACACCTGTCTGTGAAGATCGGTGTGTTTTTAACTTGGGCTAGTTGGAATTGTCATACAATTACAGTATGATGATTGGCAGCGGATGTGTATTGAACTAACTATTCAATTATACTCGCACATTTCTATGGGTCGGGTCCATAGTAGTCCACTTGGGTTTTAGAATGCATGTTATTATAGGTTTTTGTTTAGTAGCAAGCAATATTCAAGCGTTAGATGGTATAATTCGTGAGAACAATACCATTTCTTCTTTAATGATTTAATGAATAGTTCTACTACACTTGTTCGTGAGAATAGGTGTAGTTTATTCTAAAACTAAAAAATATCACGCTTAACGGTTTGCAGGTAGCTCAGCGCG